>JAEEGL014216069.1_pt1 | contig 28890 bp, 22 predicted proteins | sample 9134231 | NCBI WGS metagenome assembly JAEEGL01 (sample SAMN16246548, study PRJNA631951) | gut metagenome | biome: gut microbiome; feature: rumen; material: fiber-attached | host: Bos | place: Iran: Karaj | collected 2018-10 | reverse complement strand
TTTCATGTCTGCACACGGTGCTCGTAAAGGTCTTTCCGATACGGCTATCAGAACCGCCGACTCCGGTTACCTTACCCGTCGAATGGTCGATGTATCCCAGGAACTCATCATCAGAGAGATCGACTGTGCCGAAGGCAAGGAAGAGATCCCCGGAATGGAAGTATATGCTTTCATGGACGGTAAAGAGACCATCGAAGCATTGAAGGACCGTATCCAGGGCAGATTTACCTGCACAGACCTTTACGATGACAAGGGCGAGCTCATTGTCAAGAAGAACCATATGATCACTCCCGCCCGTGCAGAGAGGATCTTAAAGCACGGTATCGATATCAACGGAAATCCCGTATCCGATGAGGATGGCGTTGTTAAGCCTACCGCAAGGATCAAGGTTCGTAACATCCTTTGCTGCCGTTCACACAATGGTATCTGCGCTAAATGTTACGGTGCCAACATGGCAACCGGTGAAGCCGTTCAGGTGGGTGAAGCAGTCGGAATCATTGCTGCACAGTCCATCGGTGAGCCCGGTACACAGCTTACCATGAGAACCTTCCATACCGGTGGTGTTGCCGGCGGCGATATCACACAGGGTCTTCCCCGTGTAGAGGAATTGTTCGAGGCACGTAAGCCCAAGGGACTTGCCATCATCGCAGAATTCGGCGGTGTTGCAAGCATCCGTGATACCAAAAAGAAACGTGAAGTTGTCATTGAGAACGAAGAGACCAAGGAAACCAAGACTTATCTTATTCCTTACGGTTCCCGTATCAAGATCACTGACGGTCAGCAGATCGAAGCCGGTGACGAACTTACCGAAGGTAGCGTAAATCCTCACGATCTCCTTAAGATCAAAGGTATTCGCGCGGTTCAGGACTACATCCTTCGTGAGGTTCAGAGAGTTTACCGCTTACAGGGTGTTGATATCAACGACAAGCACATCGAAGTCATTGTTCGTCAGATGTTAAAGAAGGTTCGCGTGGAGGACAACGGAGATGCAGAATTCCTGCCCGGCTCCATGATCGACTATCTTGACTTTGAAGATATCAATGAGCAGCTTACCGCAGAAGGCAAGCAGCCCGCTACCGGAACAAGAGTTATCCTTGGTATTACCAAGTCCGCTCTTGCAACCAGTTCCTTCCTGTCCGCAGCATCCTTCCAGGAGACCACCAAGGTTCTTACTGAAGCTGCCATCAAGGGTAAGATCGATCCCCTTATCGGACTTAAAGAGAACGTTATCCTTGGTAAGCTGATCCCTGCCGGAACCGGTATGAAGCGTTACAACGAAGTACGCTTAAGCTCCGACGAGCGTTACGAGCAGATGCTCGAAGCAATGCGTGAAGCACAGCGTGCGGCACGTGAAGCTAAGCGCGATGAAGAAGACGAATCCGATACCAAGGAAATGATGGGTGCGGATGAAGTTGCCGAGACTGAGGTTGTTGAAGTCGAAGAATAAAGTGAATTAAAAGAAGAATCCCGTGGATGTATTCCACGGGATTTTTTTATGAATTAATTAGAAGCGCATATAAAGCTACTCATAAACATACTGGAGGCCTGATGTACCCTTTTGCAATGCATTTTCATAGGTGAACAATGTAAAAGCCCATATAAAGTATTCTTCGCAGGAACCTCCCGAACAGTCGGTGCTTGGCGAGGTTCTCTCGAGCCTAGCATCCGCTACTGAGAGGGAAGAGCGAGAGCGTGTCCGAGAAGAATAGCTTTATAGGGGCTTTGACCTGTCTTACATTAAATTATTTAAATACAGGAAGGGATTCATCAAATTCAAGAGATCCTGTAGTCTCTAAACTCCAATTCGCAATCTCGTAGAAACTTTCACCCGCACGTTCGGGATAGCGAATATTAATCTCAATCTGGAGCGTCTGAATATCGGTCACGGGCACGGAGAAGGTTTTCTTCTTCCCAACCTTCTCGAAGAATCCCGCACGTGAAATACCTGTAGCGTAGAGATCGGCAAGGGTTCTGTCAAAGCCTTCGAGCATTTCTTCGGCCTGATTGCAGGCTTCGTAGTATTTTGTGCTTCCGTCCGCCACACGGCTTGTAAGCTTGTAGTCACTTACGGAGCTTGAAAGGGAAAGTATCGCGAAACTTACAAGAGCAAGTATCACGAATATGAACAGTATGGAGGAAATACCCACATTCAATGAGAATTCACGTTTCTTTTTTGCCATTAACGGGACACCTCCTTCTTGTGCTGCTTGAACTTAAAGGAGTAAACTTCAGTGTTCTTGGGACTGTAGGTGAATTTGTAGTCCATGTAGTAAAAGCCGTCGTCTTCGCTGAAATCAAGGCTGTAGGAGTAATCCTCCAGGTTAAAATCCGCATCCAGCAAGGATTTGATCTTCTCTGCATCGGGACCGTATTCTCTGAAGCATTCACCTGCGTTGTCCGCCCAAAGAATGGCGTAATTCATGCCCTCGGTCTCACCGGCCACATCGTGGGCCTTGACAAACACCCGCAGGCACACCGCACTGGTGAGAGCGAAGAAGAATATTACGATTATGAGTTCCATCAGGAACAAAGCCGATTTTGATTTATGCATGTCTCACACCTCAGTCGGAGTTTACGTGTACATAAAGAGTTTCTTTATGCTGCTCCGGCGTGGTTATCTCAAATCTGTAAAGAGTATCCGTAACAGCTTTGGCGCTGAAATCTGCAATCTCAAGGATGTCCGTGCCAAGAGCCGGGTCAAATTCCTGACCGTAGCGGGTAAACATCTCCTTGATATGGCCGTCGTAGTAGTAAAGATAGGTGCAATAGGTTATGTTGTCGATCTCCTCCATAAGGATCACCGAATCCAGTCCCTCGTACTGTCCTAACTTAACTCCGCCGCTCTTGTCGTTCTGGTGGATCTTGTTGACGATATAAGAGAAGGAAGTACGGGAATTGTAGTTCTCCGTCATGGAATTGACAATGTTTTGATAAACGGTGGCACCGGTACCTGTTAACATCACCACGGAAACCGCAAACACAAGGAACAGGGTGATGACGAAAAGAATGTCTACCGTATGTTTTCTTTCCTGCTTAAACACTTATTTGTCCTTTCTCAATACCGTAACATCGGGATACATGTTGGAACCGATGGGGCGGTAGTCCACGAAGAATGCTTCATCATCGTAGGTAAGCCCGTAGTGATCCTTAAGATATGCAAGGCTGGGAGGATAGGTCCCTTCCACGCAATAGCAGCTGACAATACTTCGGGTCAGGGCGTCCCGCAGGGATTCCTCCTGGCGGTCAAGGGTATCCGTGGAGATATTGTTCACCGAGCGGATAAAGAAAAGAAATATGGCCGCAAAAAGGATCAGAGACAGGGCAAAACCCGAAATGTGTTCTTTTAGTTTAAATCCTGACTTGAATCTGTACATAAGCTCTCCTTAGCCGATGGTGGACATGATACCCATAAGGGGAAGGATAACGGACAAAAGAATGAGTCCCACAACAACGGAGAGGATGATGACCAGTGTAGGTTCGATGATGGAAATGATCTCGTTGATCTTCTTTTCGCTCTTGCGATCGTATTCATCGGCAATCTTGAGCATAACTTTTTCAATCTCACCGGATTTGAAACCTACGGCAACCATACGGGTGTTTACGTTGGAGAAGATACCTGCGATCTTGATGGCCTCGGCAAATCCTTCGCCCTCGAGGATCGCATTACGGCAGACATCTATCTTCTGGGAGATCTTTTCATTCTCAACCAGCTTGCTCACAAGATCAAGGCTTTCAAAGGTGTCAAGACCTGCGGTCATGGCAATGGCGGTACCGCTGGCAAAACGGCCTGCCGCGATGTTGTCATAGAATTTGCGGGTAATTGGAAGGCTGATAAATATCTTTCTTGAAAGATCGCGACCCATCTGGGACTTTGAGAAGAAGATAAAAGCAGCCACTATGATCACAAGTATTGCTATGAAGACCACCGAATAGGACTTAAGGGCATTACCGAAGTTCATAAGACCTGCGGCAAAGCCTGTCATTTCGGAACCAAGCTGTACATACACCTGATTGAAGATGGGGAGTACCTTGGTAATGAGGATTATGATAACAAGAAGCATCATGCCTATCATGATAAGAGGATAGGTAACGGCACTTCTGACATTCTCCGATATCTGGGTCTCACGCTCGTAATAGTCTGCCAGGGAGCTCATGACTTCATCGATGTTACCCGCTTCTTCACCAAGCTTTAAGGTGTTGAGCACGTAATTGGGGAATACTCCCACTTCCGTAAGACTTTCCGCGAAGGAATTTCCTTCGGTTATCTGATCGATTATGGCCTGAAGCAGGTTCTTGCTCTTGGGATCGTCGGTATCCGAGAGAAGGATCCTTAAGCCCTCGATAGGTGTGATACCTGCCTTGAGCATGACCGCTACCTGCGAGCAAAAGGAGGCAAGTTCTTCGTTGGTTAATTTTTTCTGTGTTTTCATGGTTCCCCCCGGTCTAATATATATATTTGGTTGCGTAGTTACTTCCGTCGCCGATATAGCTCTTTAATTTCTTTTCATCCGTGCTGGCACCGAAGGTGGGGTCTACAAGGGACCATTCCTTGCCGTTAAACTGGATGATTCCGTTAAGCCAGCCCACTTCCTTGATGTAGACGCTGATCCAGGCGTGATAGACCTCGCCGGCATAGCCTACTTCCAGTCTGGTGGGTATTGACTGGCTCCTTAACATACTGGTCATGACCGATGAATAGTCAAGACAGATGCCGGTGTTACTCTTAAGGATCTCGTCAACATTGGAGATATAGCCGCTCTTGACGGTGTCGGCCTTGTTGTAGTCATAGGTGATATGGCCGATTATGTAGTTGTATACCGCAGTCACAACTTCCAGATCGTCGTTGCAGGTGGCTGCCAGGTTGGCCGCCAGAGTCACGACTTTGTTGCCGCTGTTGTAGTTGACATACTGATTGGGATGCAGGTAGGGGCCGAATTCCGATATCCCGGAAAAAGAAAGGGAAGTCTTGTAAGCCACTGCATATTTGGTACCCTCAATGTTCTCGCATACGGAGATCTCGTAGCTTCCGTCCCCGGAGGTGATGGGGAAGGCTGCATAGCCGTTCTGGATATTGTAGGTGTAGGTTACCTTGTTGGGTCCCGTGATCTGGAGCTTGACTTTGCCGTTGGAACCTAGGTAATTCACCATGATATATCCGTCGGATACGTGAGAGTAGTCGATAACGGCCAGGTCGTTGCCGGCGGTCTGTGTGCCGGGAGCATCGGGCACCGGACAAACGGGAGTGTTGTCACGGGCCGTGGTGCTGGCTATGAGACTGTCGTAGCTAACGGAAGGTGTATCTGCCTTCTTGCCTGATGAACTTGGATTACTTGACGGTTTGCTTGAGGTGTTGGTGCTGCCTGCGGGAGGATTATCCAAGGACATTGGAGGATCCGGCATGGCGCAGGCTCCGATGGTCAGGCACAAGCTCACCATTATGGGTAGTATGATCTTTTTCTTCATAACTTTCACCGAGCCTTTCAGCGGTGGAGATGTCCCGAACCGGACGCGCTTAACAACAGGTGGAGCAGACGTCCGTTGACGTCGTAGATATAAATGTTGTAATCCCCGGAACCGAAGGGGAGTACCAGTGTGTTGGTTGCGGAATCATAACTGATGACCTGAAGCTCATTGCCTTCGGGATCCACCACGTAAGTTGCGGAAGAATCTACCATTGGCCCTTCGAGACAGATGGTAAAGTTACCGTCCACCACCGAATGGGAAACAATGGCAAGTTCACGCTGGGATCTGTGATCCACGGACATGAACACACTGCCCTTTGGCATAAACAGGGGACAGAGCAGGACTGCCACAAAAAGAATGGCGGTCACCAGTATGTAAATATTGTCCGAAATAACATTCAGACGGCTTCTTTTGATTATATTTTCAAAAGAGATATTGTTGGGTTCAACCTTGGCTTCGGCAAAGACATTCTGGAGGATCTGATCGGCAGTCTTGATGTCTACGCCGTATTTTTTCGGTTTTTTCATTCTAAAAAACATCACAGCCCCTCCTTAATCCTTCATCCTGTTCTTAAGCCTGTCCAAAGCGGATTTAAGCTGGCGCTTTACAGTGCTTTTGCTAATTCCTGTGGCATCGACGATATCATCGATCTTCATGCCGTTGTAGAATCTCAGGGTAATGATTTCGCGCTCGCCGGGAGGAAGAGCTTCCACCGCCGCCTTGAGACGGGTCTCTTCGTCCTTGAGGAAGGCTTCGTCTTCGGGGGTGGCGTCGGAAGATTTGATCTCGCTAATCTCTTCCAGCATCTCCGCGCTGATCTCACCGTAGCCCTGATTTCGGGATTTACTCATATCGAAGCATACATGGAATGCGATACGGTTTATCCAGGCTATGAACAATGAGGGGTCATTCAGTTTATGTAGGTTTTTAAGAGCCGAAATATAAATTTCCTGGACAGCGTCCTGAGCAAGAAAATCGTCGCGCAGGTAGTGGCGGGAATAGTTGTAAATCTTACTGTAGGTAATACTGTATAATTCCGCAAATGCGTTACTGTCGCCTTCTCTGGCACGGATAACATATTCGGCTAGATTGGTGTAAGATAGTTCCATAAGTACCGTGCTTTATCAGAATTTTGAATATACCGACGAAACAAGTTCTGAGAATGTTTCGGTAGGATTCTTGTCGTAAAGTGCGAACTCCGAACGGATCTCGATGGGAGCGTCGGGGTTGCCGCTGTTATATTCGGAGAGGCTTCGGGAAAGAAGATCGAAATAGGTGGTCATCCTTGCTTCGTCACAGTGTTCGATAACGGTGATGAATTCATTACCACCGTTACGGCCAACAAAGCCGTAGTTCTTGGCTGTGGTCTCGAAGAGTCTGGAGAAATCCCTGATGACTCTGTCGCCGAAAGCCTTGCCGTTCTTTTGGTTTATCTCGCGGATGTTGGTGATCTTGGTAACGACACAGCCGATGCCCTTCATGGAATCGGGAGTCTTGTAGGTGTCGAAAAGGATACTGCAGCTTGTGCGGTTGGGAATGCCGGTCTTGGCATCGAGATAAGCAAGATTTTCAAGTTCGTGGGACTGGATCTTTAATTCTTTTAATTTAAAGAAGTCATAAAGAAGAAAACCCAGTGAAGCAAGAACGGTGACATACATTATGGCGCAGAGCCTGAAAAGGCTTCTGTCCACAAAGATGCTGGAACTCATGGTTTTATTAAGAAACAATACGGTCAGGAAAACAGTTTCAAGTACCACAAGGGCCGAAAGTTCAATAACCTTGAGAACTTTGAACGAGTGGATGTTTTTTTTCATCGTAACCTCCGAAGGCGTAGCAAATCGTTACTTATTATTATATAATAGAGCTTGCAAAAAAAGAAGAAGAAATTGTTCGAATTTTAACGCAAAAGATTTTTTAAATTTTTTTTGAAACTCTTGAACCTTTTTCAGTTTTCATATAGTCTTTATAGTTGTAAGCGAAAGAAAGAGGTTTTTATGAAGAATGCTTTTATAGCCTTTTTGGGCACCATTGGATTTGGCAGCTTTGCTTCTTCCGTATATACAATACTCGATCAATCCTACGATCTTATCGTTATCGATGAGACCGAGACACCCCTCGGAGCAGGCCCCGTAGGCGCGAATTACTATGTCTTCGCTGTCTGTATTGTGGCTCTCGCAGCACTTGTTGCTTCTTTTGCTCTTTGGTTCACCAGGCGTAATTTCTACAAGAAAAGACTTCTGGAGCTCAGAGAGAAGGCAGGCATCAACGACAAGGGGGTTCCTTTTTCCATCAAGGAGATCAGGGAAGCTATCGAAGAAGTCGAAGCCAACCTTTCAGCAGTAATGATGTAATTTTTTTGCCGGCCCGCTCCCATATGGGGAGAGGGGCTTCGTTGCGTATGTTCATGAGTTTCGAAAGAAACTCTTTTTTATTCTCATTTGCCTAATGGCGCGGAAAATGGTATAATCTGATATGTTACGGAAGCTTATTTGATTCCGACCTTAAAACTATACAGAGGGAGATTGTTACAATGGAAGAAAGAAGAAGGATATATCGTGTTGATTACCGCGCAGACAGCGTTATAGTGGTTTGCGAGAATCTTGAAAAGATCTACGGCAAGGTTAAGAACTTAAGCCCCCTTGGTATGGCGGTAACGGTTCCCGCCGAGACTCCTTCGATCCTGGGCAAGGATATCATCATCGTAGCCGATACTCTTATCATGTATGCGGATGTTGTCCGTGAGGATGAATGCAACGACGGCACCAGAACGGTGGCTTTGAGCGCCCGCAAGTTCACAGGCGACGTTCTCGAGTATCTCTTTGAGCATATCGCGCTTGACGAGGAAGACGGCAGCAAACAGTGATGGAACTTTGACCCCGACCGGTAAGGTCGGGGTTTTTTAGACAGTCTCTAACATTTCGTTACGGATTTCCGATATAAATATATGTGAAGGCTTATTTGGTTATGCTTAAGGAGGTAATTATGGCAAACAAAAACGTAAAGCTTAACATTAAGATCATCAAGGCTCTCAGCGTAGGCATCAGTGCCACCATGATAGCACAGCCCATGAGTGCTTTTGCATACGATCCCATGTCCCCCAGTGCGGATACGGGCAATAACACCACCCAGACTCAGAATTCCGAAACCAGTGCCACTGCTGAAGCGCAGGCTGCAGCAACAGCGGCTTCTCAGGCAACAACGGACTATGAGACCTCGGTAGGTGCGGCAGCAGAAGTTGCAAACTCCATCGATGCCGATGCCACCACCAGTGACTTCGCAGAGGCTCTTGAGGACGTTAACAACGATCTTGCTCCCTCTGCAGAAGATACAACGGATCATCACAATAACGGTGCGGGACAGACCGATAACGGTGCGGGTCAGACCGATAACGGCGCAGGCCAGACGGATAACGGTGCAGGTCAGACCGATTCCGGCACACAGAATCAGACCGAACCCGACCCTCAGCCCGATGACGGCTCCCAGTCGGATTCCGGCAATCAGACCGAACCCGATCCCGGCTCAGGCGATGAAGAAGACACGGAACCCGAACCCGATGCTTCTGTTACAGAAAACAGCGAGTCCGCTCTTTCTTCTGCCATCGGTTCCGCCGGCGGAGCTCTTAACAGTATTGCGGACAAAGAAACCGAGATGCAGGCTACCATATCTGCTGCTGACAAACTCAGTAAGGAAGCCGGACAGCTTTCCGGTGAGGGCAATGACCTTGCAGTGAAAGCCGAAGGTGTGGCAGGTGCTGCAGCCGATGCCATCGACAGCGCCGCAGATTCCGTAAGTGCGGACAGACAGGCTCTTTCTTCCGCTCAATCCGAAGCCGATGCTCATGCGGCATTCGACAACATTAATTCCGCAGTAAGCGCAGCCGATGCGGCAGTTGATTCTGCCGAGGCACAGCTTGCGGAGATCCAGGCAGAATTTGATTCCAAGAAAACTGAATATGATGAAAAAGCAGCTGCTTTTGCACAGCTCACCGAACAGCTGGAAAATGCCAAGGCAGAGTATGAGACCCTGAAGGATACTGCAGGCGATGCTGCGGTCGAGGCTGCTGAGAAACTCGGTATCCTTACCAATGACGTTGCAGAACTCAAGGCTGCGGCCGAAGCTGCCCAGGCAGAATATCAGAATGCGGGCTTCGGACTTATTTCCGAACTCGAGACCGAGATCGCCGACATGGTATCCAGGGGCAAGACACCCGAGTGGAGAAGCAGCGATCCCAATAAAGTTACCTACGCAAAACTCTTTGATACCATCGTGGAATTCTACTATGTTCCCGAGGTTGAGGGCGCAGAATTCGTAAGCGCAAAGTGGTCCAGATTCAGCGGCACCTTCTCGGACGGCAGCACTTACGGCGACGTGCTCAACTACTGCACCGTTACCTACAAGGATGCCGAGGGTAACCTTTATACCAAGCTTCTTAACTACAAGGTTGCGGATTCCAACAATCAGAAGGGTGGCAAGAACGGCGAATACAGCGGACTTGTTATCTTTGAGAAGACCGAGCATATCGTATATGACGGAACGGATCTTACTGCCGATGAGATCTCCGCGCTGGACAAGGGCGAAGTCGTTGAAAAGAACGGCGATATCATCGTAAGGAACAACAAGGGCAAGTACGTCGGCTACAACAGCGAAGACGGCAAGACCACTGACAAGGTGACCGAGACCGATACAGAGAATCTTGTGATCTCCGACGGTACTCAGGTTGTGGATATCGTGGATGGAACCGAAGAAGCCGGAGAATATTCTTATGATAAGAAGTCCGGCAAGGTTTCACAGACCACCACTGCCGATGTAGCGGTTACCACCTACACCGGAGCGAAGCTCGATGCAGTGGCTGAAACCTTTGCCGACGAAGCAGGCGCAAGAGCGCAGTTCGTTTCCGACATGCAGGAAAAGATCAACGGCCTTCAGGACGGTGAGTCCATCGTCATCGGCGAGGGCGAATCCGCAGTTACCTATCAGAAGGGCGACACCGCTACCGAAGCAGGCTTCGAAGCCAGTGAAAAGGTTACAAGCTACACCGTAAGCGGATCCTTTGTTGAGACTTACACCAAGGATTACGACAAGAAATACAACAACGAGTTTGAATACTCCAACGGAATCGGACTTGGAATCCTTGGGATCAACGAGAACCACAGTACCGCAAGAGTAGGCGATGTTGTCAGCAACGAAAACGGCGGAGTTACCGTAGAATACGGCAAGCTTACCAAAGCCGAGAGCACTTCCTTCGGATGGCTCAAGGACCTTCTTTCCGGACACAACGATCAGAAGACCCTTGAAGCTTCCCTTGCAGAGAAATTTGCGGCAGAAGGCAAGATCTTCGTAGGTATCGACGGCTGGAACTGGTCCGTGGGCACTGCAGATGTTTACATCATCGATGCTACTGAAGCAGAATCTGCCACCGCAGCCACCGAAGAGGCAGCTTATCAGGCCTTTGAAGATGCCATCAGAGCAGGCATTACTGACGGCGGACAGATCCACTCCACCAACACAAGCATTACCGAGAATAAATCCTACGGCTATCAGCTTCTTAATTACTTCATCAAGACAGTAGCCGTTGAAAACAAGATCATATCCGAAACAACCTGGAACCAGGTGGCACACACCGCTCAGACCCAGTACAAGAACGACAACTGGTATTCGGGAGATATCATTCTTTCCGAGTTCGACAGAGAGACCGGCAACGATTTCGTTACCGATAAGGGTAATGCCTTCGAACTTGACAACACCGGCGAGAACAAGACCGGTGCCTTCAGACAGAAACTCCAGAATGCAGCGGATACCGCAGCCAAGTATGCTGACCTCATTACCAAGCTGGGAGCCAGTGAAAAGAAAGTCACTGCGGCCGAAGAAGCAGTCAAACTCCTCAAGGAAAGCATTGCCAAGCTTGAGTTTAACGGAACCACCGAAGAACTTGCTTCCTTCAAGGCAAGCCTTCAGACCGCACAGGATACTCTCGATGCGGCTAAGAGCGGCAGAGATACCCTTCTTTCCCAGATCGCTGATATCCGTACCGAGCTGAACAACAAGATCTCCGAGTTTAATCCCGTGGTTACCGGAGGCTCCTCCGAAGAGGCTCCCACGGTAGTGGTAGAGGATGAAGCTCCCGTTCTTGCGGCAGCACCCGCAGCGACTCCGGCAGCATCCATTACGGAAGCGACCGAGGAGACCGATGAAGTCGTTGATGCAGCGGTTGAAGAAACCGCAGGCACCGAGGCAGGTGCTGAAGTCGGTGGTGGCGAAGTAAGCGAAGCCGCAGACACTGCTTCCATAAGTGACGAGGATACCGCCAAGGGAGCAGGCCCCGCCATTGAAGCTAACGAAGAGATCGACGACGAAGGTCCCGCACTTGCTTCCATGCCCGAGACCCAGAAGATGTCCTGGTGGTGGATGCTGATCGTACTTGTTCTCGGAACTGCAGGAATGGATATGTACAGACGTCACATCGAGAAAAAGAACGCGGCAAAACAGACCACCACAACAAGCGATAAATAGGCGTTTCTTTTGAAAATGTTCAAATTGTACTAAAAATTATACAAAAATTAACAGCAAAGGATGAACCCCTGGAAAATCCAGTATTTACGGGCTTTCCGGGGGCTTTTCTTTTTAAAATGCGGGTTTTTGGGGTGAACCTTTTTTTTGAACCCTGGGGTCTTTATATATGAAAGCAATAAAAAAGAGCCAAAGATGTTTTGACCCGAAAACTTATCAGAGGAGACTTAAAATGAAGAAAAACATCAAACTTAACAAGAACATTATCAAAGCACTTTCGATCGGAATCAGCGCCAGCATGATGCTTCAGCCCATGACCGCATTCGCAGGCACCGCTACCGATGAGAATACACTGAATCTTAACCCCGATACTGAGGAGGGCGCTACAGCAACAGTTGTTTCTCCAGAAGCCCAGATCGAGGCAGAAGTTACCACAGAAAAGACTACCGACGTTGCTCCTGCCATTGATAAGGTTGAAGCTGTGATTGCACAGGCTGATGAACTTACCGTTACTACCAATGCCATCGATAACGCAGCAGACAAACTTGAGACTGAGCTTGGCCTTGACAACAACAAGGTTAGCGATGCCGAAGATGATATGGACCAGATCAATGCGGATCTTGCACTTGTTGAAACCGCAGACGGCGCTGTAGCAAACAAGGTTACCGAGATCAATGGTTACGCTCAGGATGCTCAGGATGCAGCAACGGCTGCAACCAATATCCAGACTGCCATCGACAACGAAGTCAACACTGTAGCAGGTCTTGTTGAAGAAGCAACTACCGCAGTTTCCGAAGCAAGAAGCGGCATTGCGAATGCAGGCACCACTGATGAAGCCAATGCAGCAATGAGCGGCGTTGAAGAAAAAGTAAATGCAGCTAATACCGCAGTTACCACCGCTGAGACCAATCTTGCAACTGCAGAAGAAAACTTCACCGCTGAACAGGGTAAATACAATCAGGCTGTTGAAGCTTACGAAGCAGCTGTTTCCGAACTTGCGACCGCCAAGACCAATTTCGATACTGCTCAGAACACCGCAGTGGAAGATGCTCAGGCAGCAGAAGATGAACTTCAGAGACTTGCTGACAAGGCAGAAAAACTTGCCAAGGAAGCAGATAACGCAAAGAAAGCTTACGAAAGGAGCGGCTACGCTTACATTGCAGCACTTGAGACCAAACTTGCAGAGGCAGATGCTAAGAATGACGGAACCGGAAAGATCGCCTTTACCGAAGCTCGTAAGCTTGTTAAGGCCATCGTTGAGTTCTACTATGTTCCCGACGTTTTGAAGGGTTCTGAAGCTAATCTTGATATCCAGAACTGGAATGTGATCAGCAAGAATAACTTTACTTATACCGATGAAAACGGCAATGTGAGCGCACGCACCAGCGGTGGAGATGTTCTTAACTACGGCGTACTTACCTACAAGGATGCCGATGGCAACGAGCAGGTTAAGTACATCAACTACAAGACCGCCAATGCCAACAGCACCGATAACTACGGCGGACTTGTTATCTTCGAAAAGACTGCACATGCAGTTTACGAGGGCAAGGACATCCCTGCAGATACCCTCAAGAAACTCAATGATGGCGAAGCGGTTGAATTTAACGGAGATCTCCTCATTAAGAACGGAGACAGCTACGTTGGATTTGACACTGCAGCTGCTAACACCGAAGTTAAGGTTGATCCTGCTACGGCAGATGTTACCGAATACAACAACATTAGCGAAGAAACAGGACTTGGTTCCAAACTTGAAGTTACCAAAGAAGAGACTTCCTGGAACTACGACGCAGAGAAGGAGACTCTTACCAAGACCGTAACCAAGGATTACACCGAGACCACTTATACCGGTGCAGGACTTGCTGGGCAGGCCGCTACTCTTGACAGTAAAACCGCATCAGAGAATCAGTACAAAGCAGAACTTCAGGAGATCATCAACGGCCTTGATGAGAATTCTACCTTCACAATTGGAGAGAAGACCTTCAAGAAGGGTGACACCGCAGATCTTACCGGATATGATGAGAAGACCCACTTCGACGTTACCGGCTATAAGGTAGTTGGTACTTACCAGGATAAAGAAGTTAAGACAGAAGAAGTTTCTTCACATCATGTTTATACAAGCCGCCAGGATGCCCGCGATGCATTCAACAACAATGACAATTTACATGAAGATCTTAAAACATGGAAATCCGATTCTTTCCTTGGCTTTGGCGGATATTATGAAGGTGAGAAGGAAATTTCGGAGACGAGAGATAGCGACAGTTTACATACCGATGGAATCGAAGTTACTATTCCATTCACAGATACAAAAGTGGGTGTTTACTCCTACATAGGCAATGTTACAGTTGAGTATCAGAAGATTGAATCTATCAGTGTTGACAAGTACTTTGCTATCTTTAAGATCGCAAACGATGGAACCGAGGAGCAGAGAAAACAGGCTGTTATCAATAACATCGTAGCTAATGGCGGCACATTCATTGACTTTATTGAACTTGACGGAAACTTTGGATCTGCATCCATCCTCTACATCCCCGGCCACAGCACCGGCGAGGACGGCGTTGTTATCAACAAGACCGATGCAATTGACAGCGTAGAGAAGGCTACCGCAGAATTCAACAAGGATAAGCACAACTCCAATGTAGAAGTTACCGCAGTCGGCGTTACCAAATACGGTTATTCCCCGATCAGCGTTATCATCGAGACCATTAGGAAGACTGAAGGTGCAGTAGTTGCCGAACAGGTTTGGAATGAGATCGCAGGCGAATCCGAAGTTCAGTTAAGAAACGACAAGTGGTATACCGGTGATGTCATTCTTGCAGAGAACTGGAACGCAAACGGCGCAGATTACACCACCGATGGTGTACAGCCCGGTTCCGATGCAGAAGTTTCCTTAAGCGAAGCGCAGGAAACAAAGACCGCTGATTTCCGTCAGAAGGTTGACAGCGCAGCTGCAATTGCAAAGAAATATGCAGACCTTTCCGCTAAGGCTCGTGAGTCCAAGGAAGCAGTTCTTACCGCAAAACAGAATGTTAAGACTATCGAGAACAAGATCGCAGCACTTGAAGCTTCTGTTGACCACAGTCAGTTAGGCCAGTTTACTGCAGACCTTGCAACAGCTAAGGCTACACTTGCCGCAGCAATCACCGCAAGAGATACTCTTCTTGAGGATCTTGATGCAGCCAAATCCGAACTTCAGGTCAGAGTTGCAGCACTTACTCCTGCAGTTACTCCTTCCACCGGAGTAGAGACTGCCGAAGAAGCACCTGCACAGGTAACAACTCCCGCTAATGCGCCCGCAGCTTCCACCACACCTGTTAACCAGGGCGGCGAAGAAGCCGAGGATACCGAAGGAGCAGGAGAAGAAGCTGAGACCACTGAGCCTGAGGCCGTAGCAAACACCGAAAACAGAGACATCGTTGACGAAGGTCCCGCACTTGCAGCAGCACCTGTATCCGACAAGACCATCGAAGACGAAGATACCGCACTTGCTTCCATGCCCGAAGCACAGCAGATGTCCTGGTGGTGGTTACTCCTCATCCTCGTTCTCGGAACCACCGGCGCTGAGATGTACAGACGCCACATGGTTAAGAAGAACGCAGCTAAGGCTGAGTCTACCGACAATCAGTAATTAAGATCCATTCAACAAACTAAACCCTCCGCAACCGCGGAGGGTTTTTTATGTCCCAAGAATCTTTCATGGATACCTTACAAAAGGGCACGAATTGTATTACAATATGTTTGAACCTGCAAATCTATACTCGGAGATCAAATCATGAAAAAACATTCACTTAAGATACTTGCCGCTTTGAGTCTTGTATCCCTTCTTTTTACAGCCTGTCAGAGTAAATGGAAGGTAGATCCGGACAAAGAAAAAGCACCTGTTGTTTCCTCGGTATCTACGGAGACTTCGGCTGCGAGCACTTCGGATCAGGGCTCCTCTGCAAGTACTTCAAACTCTTCTGCCTCAGAGCAGACGGGAACGGAAACCTCAACTTCAGAACAGAACCCGGAGGGCCTTTCCGAAAAAAAGACCATAGCCATCACGGTCGTTAATCTGACTGAGTATAAGACCGGAGATATATTTGTGGCCACCTTCGATATGGATGCCGCAGCAGAGGCCGGAACGGAAGCTCCGGGACCTTACGGACACCTCAAGGAGCTTGAAAGCATGACTCCCGTCAAGGTCACCATGGACTGGCCCGCAGACAGCGACGAACTGTTCTTTTACCTTTATAATGCCGCCGGTGAGCGAGTGCTTGTCACCAAGCAGGGCAATATGTCTGCCGTCAAGGAATCCGTCATGATCACCATCAAATTTGACGAGAACAACGAACTTAAGATCAATGTAGACCCGAAATAAGTAAAGCCGCCTTTATCGGCGGCCTTTTTTTAAACTTTAGCAAAAAAAAACTAATTTTTTGTTAATTTTTTGAACCTTTCTCGTTAATAGCAGGGTCTTTATAGATGTAAACAGTAAAAAAACCGCAATAAAGCGGGTTAGAACAATTAATTGGGATTTAGAGAGGGAGATTTCTAAGATGAGAAAAAACATTAAGCTCAACAAGCAGATCATCAAAGCACTTTCAATCGGAATCAGCGCCAGCATGATGCTTCAGCCTATGGCTGCATTCGCTGCTACCGAAAACGATCACGTTTCAGAGATGCCTGAGACCGAAGAACAGTCTACGACTGTTGCTCCTAGTCAGATAACTGTTTCCGTAGAGAACGCAGAGAAGGCAGTTGACCTTGCAGAAGACAAACTTGAAGCTGCTAAGGATCCTGTAGTAGAAACCGACGGCGAACAGGAAGTTCTTCAGCCCATCGCTGATGCGCCTGTAGTAAAAGGCATCGATGATTACCTTGATGAAGCTAAGGAAGAACTTGAGAACATCTACAACGATTCTACAGAAGAAATCGGCACGCTTGAACAGTATGCAGCTGACAAGGCAACCGTTGAACAGGATTACGCAGATCTTTTCGAAGATATCGAAGGCCAGATGGGGAATCTTGGTAAACTCGAGTCTGATATCAAGGCCGGAAATCTTGTCGTTAAGGATGATGAACCTGTACAAGAAGTTATCAACGAAGACGGGACCAACGAAGATGGGACCAACGAAGACGGGACCAACGAAGACGGGACCAACGAAGACGGGACCAACGAAGACGGGACCAACGAAGACGGGACCAACGAAGACGGGACCAACGAAGACATCAAAGATGCCGATGCTGAAGTAAAAGAATCCACCACACTTACTGAAGCTTATGAGATGGCTAAGGATTATGCAGAGCATGCAGGATTCGATGCAGACGCTGCTGAGAGCCTTGCCAACGCTATATACTCCAGTTATGCAGACAGAGATGCTGCTAAGAGTACCGCTCAGGAAGATGCAAATCACGCTAAATCCGATTGGGACAAAGCTGAAGCGGAAGCTCAGAAGGCTAAGGATACCGTAGATGCATTTAAGGCCGTGTTAGATGGTGCTAAGGATAAAGTTGATGATGCTAAGGATGCAGCTGAGACGGCAGCAGAAGATCTTTTAAAGGCTCAGTCTGACTACGCAGCCATCATGAACTACTTCAAGGGCACCAACCTTGAAACCTTTAATACCTCCGGCGACCTTCAGGATGCCATAATCGCAGCACAGGAAGCTCTTAAGCTTGCACAGGCAGCAAAGGATGCAGCAGATTCCGCACTCGAAGAGAAGCAGGGTATTTATGACGAAGCTCAGAAGAACTACGACCTCGTTAAGACTGCAATCGATGCTATCGAGCACGACAGAGAAGTTTACAACAACAAGAAGAACGTTCAGGAAGTTTCTCAGCCTGTAGAGGTTCAAAACCCCGGCGAAGCACCCGCAGTAGTTGAGAATCCCGGCAAGGAGCCCAAGGCACCCAAGGATCCCGGCAAGGCACCTGTAGAACCTAAAGCACCTAAAGCACCTACAGCACCTACTCTTACCGAGCCTACCAAGGTATCCGAGCCCGGAGATGAGCCTGAATGGTGGGATTATTATTGGGGAGTGTACTCACAGCAGTACCAGAACGATCATGCAGCATGGGAAGCGCAGAAGAAGGCATATGATAAGTATCAGAAAGATCTGAAAGCCTATAATGATGCTCAGAAAAAATACAACAAAGAGAAGGCTCAGTATGATAAGGATGTAATTAAGTACAATGCTGATAAGGCTAAGTATGATGCTGATAAGGCTAAGTATGATGCTGACAAGGCTCAGTACGAAACTGACAAGGCTAAGTACGATGCTGACAAGGCTCAGTATGATCTTGACAAGGCTTCTTATGATCAGTATCAGAAAGACCTTAAGAAGTACAACGAAGATAGCAAGAAGTACGAGGATTACACCAAGGCACTTGAAAAGTGGACTGCATGGGAGAACTGGAAGACACAGCTTGCTGAAGCAGATGAAGCCGATCTCGTAGCACTTGTACAGTACCAGCTGGATCAGGATAAGGTTGATTACACCAAGGCTCAGGTAAGCGTTGATCTTGAGAACAAGACCGTCACCGTTTCCTATCCTTCGGATTCCGAGGAAGGTACTTCCGTAATCAGAACCTTCAAGTATACCGATGACAATTCCAACGGCGGTAACACCACTCACTGGTTTGATGTTAATGAGAAGGGTGTGTTTACAAATACCAACGTAGAAACAGGATACTATATTTGGAATGGCATTTGGGGTTGGGAAAAGACATATGACAGAAGTTCCGAAGGAGACTATTGGACTCAGTATGATAGTGGAACTCTCGAAGATGGATCTGTAGTTACCTACTATATGCACAATCATGGCTATGGAGTTACCTTTTACCTTGCAAAGATAGTGTCCACAAGCGTAGAAACCACGAATGTGAAGGATTTCATTAACGAAGCAGAGTTCTACAATGCAAACAAGGGTCGTGTTGAAGGACTTGGCAAAGCAGCTGAGGATGCTGAAAAAGCTAAGAATGCTGCAGAGTTAGCAGCTCAGAATGCAGCTGATAAGCTTGCCGCAGTTGAGGAAGCATATCGCAGAGTACTTGGTGCCAAGGCAGCTCTTGAGAGACTTGAGAGAGTAACCGATCGCAGTATTGAGACCGAGGAAGCTCTTAAGAATCTTCAGGATAAGTATGATGCTGTAGTAATCGAATATAATACAGCATATGGTATCTACGAGGATGCTAAAGAAGAAGCAGGTAATGCCAAGGCAGAATATGAAAGAGCTCAGGCAGCAGTTGACAACGGTGCATTCCGTGTAGTAATTCCTACCTCCAACGAGCCTGTAAACGAGGCTCCTACACAGGAAGAAGCTCCTACCAATGAAGCTCCTACCAATCAGGCTCCTACCCAGAACCAGGCTCCTGCAGAAGAGACCGAAGAAGTTGAGGAAGAGGCTGAGGAAGAAGCTCCTGCAGAGGAAACTCAGGAAGAGACTCAGGAAGAAACCCAGAACATCGTTGACGAAGGTCCCGCTCTTGCAGCAGCTCCTGTAAGCGATAAGACCATCGAAGAAGAGGATACTCCTCTTGCAGCAATTCCCGATGCTAAGGAAATGTCCTGGTGGTGGTTACTCATCGTTCTCGCACTCGGAACCACCGGCGCAGAGCTTTACAGACGCCACATGGTTAAGAAGGCTAAGAACAACAAGAACTAATAAAGACAAGAGTTTCAAAACTCTCTAAGAACCAATAAGAAAGGCTCCGGTCGCAAGACCGGGGCCTTTTGCATGCAATAAAGCGCAGGACCACGGACTTCTCTTTTTACGCGTGTATTGTTTTTTTAATTACTTTATTGTATAATGGAAACGGAAATTGAATTTTCCGTTTCTGTATTTTGGAGGGTTATATGAAAGTAAATACAGTCATCATCGGAGCCGGTGTAGTCGGCTCTTCAATTGCACGGGAATTATCCCGTTTCGATGTAAGCATCGCAGTATTGGAGCGCGCCAGCGACGTCTGCGAAGGCACTTCCAAGGCAAACAGCGGCATAGTCCATGCCGGCTTTGATGCCGTTCCCGGAACTAAAAAAGCATATTTCAATGTACGCGGAAGCAAAAAGATGGAGGCTCTTTCCAAAGAGCTTGATTTTGCGTACCGTAGAAACGGTTCCATCGTTCTTTCTTTTAACAAAGAGGACAGACCCAAACTGGAGGAACTTTTAAAGCGCGGCGAAGCCAACGGCGTTGAAGGCCTTAAGATCCTTTCGGGGGACGAGATCCGTAAGATGGAGCCAAACATATCAGACGAGGTGGTTGAGGCTCTCTACGCTCCCACAGGCGGCATTGTCTGCCCCTTTAACTTAACCATCGCCATGGCTGAGAATGCCAGCGTTAACGGAGCTAAATTCTTCTTTAACACCGAAGTCACCGGCATCGAGAAGACCTCCGAGGGCTTTAAGATCACCACAAACGGTGAAGAGTTCCTTGCGGACACCGTTATCAATGCGGCAGGTGTCTACGCCGACAGGATCCACAACATGGTATGCTCAGACAAGATAAAGATCACCGCAAGAAAGGGTGAATATTGCCTCTATGATAAAAAGGTGGGAGGCACGGTTTCTTCTACCATATTCCAGCTTCCGGGAGCTTACGGCAAGGGCGTGCTTGTAACACCCACGGTTCACGGTAATCTCTTAATTGGCCCCACAGCCACCGACACCGAGGACAAAGAAGCTGTCAACACTACCGCAGTGGGCCTTGACAGTCTTCAGGCTACCGGCGGCAAGAGCATCAAAGCCGTTCCCTTCAGATCCGTCATCACATCCTTCGCAGGGTTACGTGCCCATCCCGAGGGGGACGATTTTATCATCGGAGAATCCACCGTGCCCGGTTTCTTTGACGCCGCAGGTATTGAATCTCCGGGACTTTCCGCTGCACCTGCCATCGGTGAATTTTTGGCAGGCGAGGTCGCAAAGAAGCTTTCCGCCAAGGAAAAGTCAGATTTCAAGGCAGCAAGAAAAGGCATCCCCAATGTGGCCCTTGCTTCTCCCGAAGAGAAACAGAGACTGGTCAAAGAAAATCCCATGTATGCCAATGTTATCTGCCGCTGTGAGCTTGTTACCGAGGGCGAGATCGTGGATGCCATAAAGAGACCATTGGGTGCCACCACTCTTGACGGAGTGAAGCGCAGAACCCGTGCGGGCATGGGTCGCTGCCAAGCAGGCTTCTGCTCACCAAAGACCCTGGAAATACTGGCAAGAGAACTCAATGTTCCCATCGAAAGCCTTACCAAACACGGACCGGGTTCCGAATTCCTGTCACCTCATAAATCCGTGTAAATATGGAGGATACGATCCATGAAAACTAAAATTGCCATTATCGGCGGAGGCCCCGCAGGCCTTGCCGCAGCCATAGCCGCCAAAGAAGCGGGAGTCGAGGAGGTTCTTATCATTGAGCGCGACAGAGTCCTGGGCGGTATCTTAAATCAGTGCATACACAACGGTTTCGGCCTTCATACCTTCAAGGAGGAGCTGACGGGCCCCGAGTATGCCGCACGTTTTATTGAAAAAGCAAAAGAATTGAATGTTGAGGCACTCCTTAACACCATAGTTATCGATATTTCCCGCGACAAGGTCATTACGGCTATGTCTGCGGAGAAGGGTGTGTTCACCATCGAAGCCGAGGCTATCGTCCTTGCCATGGGCTGCAGGGAGCGTCCCAGAGGCGCCCTGAACACTCCGGGTTATCGCCCCGCGGGCATTTATTCCGCAGGTACAGCCCAGAGATATGTAAATATTGAAGGAAAGATGCCCGGTCATGACGTTGTGATCTTGGGTTCCGGCGATATCGGCCTAATAATGGCCCGCCGCATGACCTTAGAGGGTGCCAAGGTTCACGCAGTTGCGGAACTTATGCCTTATTCCGGCGGATTAAAAAGAAATATCGTACAGTGTCTGGACGATTTTGATATCCCCCTTAAACTAAGCACCACGGTTGTGGATATAGCAGGCAAGGACAGGGTTGAATCCGTTACCCTTGCCAAGGTTGATGCAAAGAACAAGCCCATCCCCGGTACGGAGGAGATCATCAAGTGTGATACCCTGCTTTTGTCCTGCGGGTTACTGCCCGAGAATGAACTATCTTCACAGATGGGTGTGGATCTTAGCCCCATCACCGGCGGCCCCAGGGTGGATGAAAGCCTTGAGACCGACATAGACGGTGTGTTTGCCTGCGGTAACGTGCTTCATGTTCACGATCTTGTGGACTATGTATCCAAGGAAGCCACCGAGGCCGGAGAGCATGCTGCGGAATTTGTTAAGGGAGCATCCAAGCGTGACTCGGAAGCTGCCATCGGCATCGAGACCGGCAACGGTGTTCGCTACACAGTGCCCGTATGCATCAGAAAGAGCCGTTTGAGAGACCTTCTTACCGTCAGGTTCAGAGTAGGCAATGTTTACAAAGACCCTGAGATCTGTGTGTACCTGGGAGATAAGTGCATTCAGAGGCGAAAGAAACAGATCTGCGCTCCCGGTGAGATGGAGCAGGTCATCTTAAAGAAAACCGATATTGAAGCAATGAATTCAGGCGAGACCATCAGGATCGCCATTGAGAACGAAAGCAAATAGGAGGCGGCAAATGGAAACAAGACATCTTACCTGTATCGGCTGCCCCATGGGCTGCCAGCTGACGGTTACCTTTGAACCCGGCAACAGGGATTCCGTGAAGGTTACGGGAAATACTTGCAAGAGGGGTGAACTCTATGCCATCGATGAGGTGACCAATCCCACAAGAACGGTTACGGGAACTGTCAGACTTAAAAATCGTCACATGAAGGTTGCGCCCGTTAAGACAAAGACTCCCGTTCCCAAGGACAAGATCTTTGATGTGGCTGAGGCCATGATGAAAATAGAACTTGAAGCGCCGGTACGTATTGGGGATATTGCCTGCGCCGATGTGTGCGGCACCGGAAGCGATCTTGTGGTGACCGGAAATATAGACTGATCACGGAGGGTATATGAAAAAATATTTAATGGCATTGGATCAGGGGACTACCAGCTCCCGTTGTATTCTTTTTGACAGGAGCGGCAATATCGTTAATATGGCTCAGCGGGAATTTACACAGATCTATCCCAAGCCCGGCTGGGTTGAGCACAACGCCATGGAAATCTGGTCATCCCAGCTGGCGGTGGCTCTCGAAGCCATGGCACTTGTCAACGCTACTTATGAGCAGATCGAGGCCATAGGTATCACCAACCAGCGTGAGACCACAATAGTCTGGAACAAGAACACGGGAGAGCCGGTTTATAATGCCATCGTGTGGCAGTGTAAGCGTACCGCCGATTATATCGAGAAGGTAAAAGCAGACGGAATGTCAGACAAGATACGTGTCAAGACAGGGCTCATTCCCGACGCATATTTCAGCGCTACCAAGCTCAAATGGATCCTTGATAATGTTGAAGGCGCCAGAGAAGCGGCAGAGAAGGGTGACCTTCTTTTCGGAACCGTTGATACCTGGCTTATGTGGAACCTGACAAAGGGCAGGGTACATGCAACGGATTATACCAATGCATCACGGACCATGCTCTTTAACATAAACACTCTTGAATGGGACAAGGAGCTTTGCGATTACTTCGGTATTCCCATGAGCATGCTTCCCACAGTGAAAAAGTCCAGTGCTCTTTTCGGAAAGACCGATCCTTATGTGCTTGGCGGTGAAATCCTTATCACCGGCGTTGCGGGTGACCAGCAGGCAGCCCTCTTCGGACAGTGCTGTTTTGAGGCCGGAGATGCCAAGAATACCTATGGTACCGGTTGCTTCTTACTTATGAATACCGGAAAGAAGGCCATATTCTCAAATAACGGCCTTGTTACCACCATAGCGGCAGGCGAAAGCGATGAGCCCGAATATGCCCTTGAAGGAAGCGTGTTTGTGGCAGGGGCCGAAGTGCAGTGGCTCCGTGATGAGATGCGTATGGTGGAAACCGCAAGACAGACCGAAGAGTTTGCAACAGTGGTCCATGATACCGCAGGAGTATATATTGTTCCCGCCTTTGTGGGCTTAGGAGCTCCCTACTGGGATCAGTATGCAAGAGGCACGGTGGTGGGTGTCACCAGAGGCTGCAAGAAAGAACACTTTATTAGAGCCGCCCTTGAATCCATCGCTTACCAGACCTGTGATGTTTTGAAGGTAATGCAGGCCGATTCCGGCATCACCCTTAACACCCTCAAGGTGGACGGCGGTGCCAGTGCCAACAACTTTATGATGAAATTCCAGGCCGATATGCTGAACATTGCGGTGGAAAGACCCAAGTGTATCGAGACCACGGCCCTCGGAGCCGCTTATCTTGCGGGACTTGCCACGGGGTACTATTCAAGCCGTGAAGATATAGTTGAAAACTGGAAACTGGGCAGAAGATTCGAACCCACCATGAAGGCAGAGACCAGAAAGAAACTCCTGAAGGGCTGGGATGTGGCGGTAAGGTGCGCCCGTCTTTACGGAGAACTGTCTACTGAGGATTGATTATAGAAATGCCGGGACAACCTTTGGTTGCGCCCGGCATTTTTATATAATTTATGAGCTTACGGATCAGGCAGCTTCCACTTTCTTTTTCGAAATATTATAGACCACTATAAAGCAGATGAGATGGGCGGTGGTGGTCAGGATCCAGGATATGGGATAAGAAAGATACAGACAGTTAAGAGTACGGTTTACTCTGAATACACTGTAGATCCACAGGATTCTGAAGCCGCAGGCTCCAAGGAGCGAAACTATCATGGGTGTCACGGAATATCCGAGACCTCGCAGGGCTCCCACACAGGCATCCATTGTGCCGCAGGTAAAGTAAGTGAGCATTATGACGCTCATGCGGATCATTCCGTATTTTATAACAACGGCCTTGTCGTTCTCCCCCGCATAGATGGAAAGAAGCTGCGGCCCGAAGGCGTAGGCCAAAAGTCCGGTGGTAAGACCTGCCACGATAACACAGCCAAAGCACATGAGGAAGACTTTCTTTATCCTGTCAAATTTCTTGGCGCCGTAGTTCTGGCCCACGAAGGAAAGACAGGTCACATGGAACATGTTCATGCACACATAGACAAAGCCTTCGATGTTGGAGGCAGCACTGTTACCTGCCATGGCATCGGCTCCGAAGGAATTGATGGATGACTGGATGAGCACGTTGGATATTGAGAAAACAGATCCCTGAAAGCCGGCGGGAAGTCCCAGGCGCAGGATCTGGAAGAGTTTATCCTTGACGATACGCAGTTTCTTTGGATCGAAGCGGAAGCACTCATCACTCTTCATAAGGCACCGAAGGGTAAGGAATGCGGAGATCCCCTGGGAAAGCACGGTGGCAAGAGCCACACCGTCAACGCCCATGTGGAATACCACGATAAAAAACACGTTGCAGACCGCATTGACGGCACCCGCAAAGGTCAGATAATAAAGGGGCCGCTTGGTATCACCGATGGCACGGAGTACCGCAGCACCAAAGTTATAAAGCATGGAAAGGGGCATGCCCGCAAAGTAGATCCTTATATAGAGGCTCGACAAAGGAAGCACCTCTTCGGGGGTGCCCATGAGTCTTAACAGGGAAGGCGCGACAGCGATTCCCAGGATTGCCAAGAATATTCCGCTGATGATGGCAAGGGTCAGGGAAGTGTGAACCGTTTCTTCCACATCGGATTCACGCTTGGAACCGTAGAATCTGGCAACAAGCACGTTACCTGCGGTGGATAACCCCATGAAAACATTGACCAGCAGGTTGATAAGTGAGCCGGTGGAACCGATGGCAGCCAGGGCGCCCTTGCCCACGTAGCGACCCGCAACCACCATGTCGACGGCGTTAAACAGAAGTTGAAGTATTCCGGATAATATTAAGGGGATGGTAAAGGATATGATCTTGGGGAAAATGGGCCCATTGCACATATCCATGCTGTAATCTTTCTTTTTCATGAATTGAAAATTCTCCTATGCACATTATCCGCCTAAATCTGTTAAAATGGTAGTATAAAGTTTTTAAATTATTTATTGATCGTCAATACAAGGGGGACACGCCGTGATCACTGTATCTGTATGCATGATAGTTAAGAACGAAGAAAAAATACTCCGTACCTGTCTGGATTCCCTCAAGGGGCTCTATGAAGAACTTATAATAGTGGATACGGGCTCCACTGATTCAACCAAGGAGATCGCGAAAGAATATACTGACAAGGTGTACGATTTTCAATGGATAGACGATTTTTCCGCTGCCAGGAATTTCTCCATGAGCAAAGCCACCTGCGATTATATCTATGTGGCCGATGCGGATGAAGAGATTGACGAAGCAAACCGCAGGAAGTTTAAACTTTTAAAAGCGATACTGGATCCTCAGATCGAGATCGTGGAGATGCGCTACGTCAATCAGCTCTCAAACGGATCCGTCTACAATTTTGACGCGGAGTACCGCCCGAAGCTGTTTAAGCGCCTGCGGGAGTATAAATTCGTGGATCCCATTCACGAAACCCTTAGACTCCTTCCCGTGGTATATGACAGTGAGATAGATATCATCCACAATCAGGGTGAAGTCCATGCGGGCCGTGACATCAGGATTTTTGAAAAGACCATAAAGAGCGGGCAGGGTTTAAGCGACCGTCTTGTGGCCATGTATGTGCGGGAATTGCTGCTGGCCGGCACCGAAGACAATTTCATTGCCGCCAAGGGCTTCTTTGAGGAACTTTCCGAGCGAGAGGGTGCGGATCAGGATCTTTTGCGCCTGTCCTATATCGCCCTTGCAAAGACCGCAGTCATCGAGGACAACACGGTGGAACTCATGAAATATTCCATCAAGGACATAATCGTAAGCGGCAGCAGTGAACTTTGCACCATCCTGGGTCAGTTTTACGAAGCAAAAGGGGACCTCGGCGAAGCTTCCGTATGGTATTATAACGCCCACTACGAGACGAAACCTGAGGTATGCCTGACTTATAACACCGAAATCCCCTTAAAGGCTTTGATCGGAATATACGAGAAACTGGGAAATCCCGAGGCTGCGGCGGTTCACGCCGAAGAACTTAAAAAGGTCTCAGAGACCCAATAGGCGGCTGCGTCAGTAGGTAAACGCTCTTCCTCCCTCCAAAGGGAAGGGGAGCGTTTTTTTGTCCGCAAACTGTCCGTAGACCGGGCGCTTTCCTGCCAGGAGCTTGACCCAGGGCGAAAGGTAGACAAGATATCTTCCGTGAGAAGAAAGGGATTCTTTTTTAAAGATCACAAGTACCTTTGAACGATCGTACCTGATCTTTGCGATGGCAACGGGAGACTTTCGTCCGTCCGTTGACACATAGACATAGTTAAAGAAGGAAAAGAAAAGGGCACTTAAAATAAGCATAAGAAGTCCTGCGTAGAGGGGTGCATTCCCGACGGACATAAGCAGTGTCTTAAGGCCTGCGGCGGTTTCCTCGTCCGTGAGGTTAGAGTATTCTTCGAGGGAATATCCTGCAGCGTCACGGCCTGCTTCAAGTGTATCGGAACCGGCAGCTGCATCGGAAGTGCCTGAGCCCGCACCCGGAGCGCCGGAGTTCGCATCGGCAGTGCCGGAGCCTGAATCCGTCCCATCCCCTGTGTTGTTGCCTGAGACCGTAAGATCGCTTACGGAAGTGGGATCGGGGACGCCGTCGGTACCTGAGTTTCCGATATCGCCGGGAGTGTCCGAACCTGAATTACCGCCCGAAGATCCGGGGCCCTCGTTACCCTTTCCTGCCGCCGAATCTTCCGGTACCGATGCAGGTAAGGAGTCATCTTTCCCTTCGGACTGTTTTTTTTCAGAGGAATCTTTGGTCCCTGTTTTTTTGTCAGCAGTATTCTTTTTTGAAGCCTTTTTCCCAGTGGCAGCCTTCGCCGCAGCTTCCTTTTTTGTCCTTTCCGCAGCTCCTTTTTCAAGCCGCGCTTTCTCCGCGGCTTCACGTTCGGCGGCTTCCCGCTCAAGCCGTGCTTTTTCCGCTGCGGCCCGTTCGGCCGCTTCCCGCTCGGCTGCTATCACTGCCGGATCTCTGCCAACTTTGGTAACTGCTATGGACTGTTCGGTGATGTTTCCCGCCCTGTCTTTAACCCTGACAGACATGTTGCCGTTACTTGTGGCGGTGAATTGGTTTGAAGCATTAAAATCCCCACCGTTAAAAGAAAAGGCCGCATCCGAAAGACCGGACTCTCCATCCGATGCGTCGGCGATGACGGTGATGCCGATTTCGCTCCATCCATCGGTATTGAGAGAGAGCCCTAAAGAGGGAGCAACGGTATCGATATTCGAAATGGTGATACTTTCGGTGGCACTCCTGCCGTCCGCGGAATGAACCGTGACGGAATAGGTTCCGTTGGAGCTTACGGTGAAGGAATTGTCGCCCGTGGCACCGGCACCGAAATCATAGGGAGCACCGGAAAGAGAGAAGGCAGGATCGGAAATGTTCACCCCTGCGGTGAGGGTAACGGCAGAATTGGTCCAGTCTGTAGCGGAACTCGACAGGGAAACCGTGGCAGCTACGGAGGATTCATCCATGCCGCAGTTTAATACGGTCACGTTTACGTTGTGAGAAAAATAGCCGGGGGACTCGTTTCTTCTGGTTGCGCCGCATACCGTACAGACCTGTGTGTACCATATATCATCGGGCTCAAAATAAGGGTAGCCGTTTTTGCCGCTGTTATTGCACACTGTCCAGTAGGCGGTCTCATAAAAGTCTCGCATTACCTGACAGGTGAAACAGTGGTAGGGGCTAAGGCCGCTGATGGTGTAATAGCTGTGGTTATCGCAGGTCACACTCTTTGTTGTATAACAGGCGCTCGTATGCACGTGGGTAAAGCCGGCGGCGTGTGCTTTGTCCGTGGGAAAAGAAAGAATGAAAAGGGCCAGAAATATCCCTATGAGATGATACCTTATCTTCAGGTATCTTTTGAAAAAAGACATAAAAAAACCTCCATGAAATATAACCCCTTAACGGGGCAACAATTTCAATGCAGGTAATC
>JAEEGL011888416.1_pt1 | contig 28891 bp, 25 predicted proteins | sample 9134231 | NCBI WGS metagenome assembly JAEEGL01 (sample SAMN16246548, study PRJNA631951) | gut metagenome | biome: gut microbiome; feature: rumen; material: fiber-attached | host: Bos | place: Iran: Karaj | collected 2018-10 | reverse complement strand
CTTTTAAAAGAGACTAATATGAACCTCAAAGGATCCAAACCCGAAAAGAACCTCCTCGAAGCCTTCGCCGGGGAGTCCATGGCCCGCAACAAATACACCTTTTACGCCTCCAAGGCCAAGAAGGATGGCTACGTCCAGATCTCCAAGATCTTTGAAGAAACCGCCGCCAACGAAAAGGAACACGCCGAAATCTGGTTCAAATACCTCCACGACGGCAAAGTCCCCGGCACCACAACCAACCTCAAAGACGCCGCCGCCGGCGAAAACTTCGAATGGACCGACATGTACGCCCGCATGGCCGCCGAAGCCCGTGAAGAAGGCTTCATTGAAATCGCTGAGCACTTCGAGATGGTCGGCGCCATTGAAAAAGAACACGAAGAGCGCTATCGTAAACTCCTTGCAAACATTGAGGGAGGCTTGGTCTTTTCTCGCGAGGGAGATGTCATCTGGCAGTGCTCCAACTGCGGACATATTGTGGTAGGGAAGAAGGCGCCGGAGGTTTGCCCGGTGTGCGATCATCCGCAGAGTTATTTTCAGATTAAGGCGGAAAACTATTGAATGATATGAAGAAAGTAATGCTTGTTTTCGGAACCCGACCGGAGGCCATTAAGATGTGCCCGCTGGTTAAGGAGTTCCAGAAGTACCCCAAGGACTTTGAAACCATAGTTTGTGTTACGGGGCAGCATCGTGAGATGCTGGATCAGGTGCTTACAATCTTTGAGGTTAAGCCCGATTACGATCTTAATATCATGAAGCAGGGCCAGGATTTGTATGATGTCACTGCACGCGTGCTGACGGGTATGCGTGATGTGCTGAAGGAGGTGAAGCCGGACGTGGTATTGGTTCATGGCGATACTACCACCAGCACAGCATCTGCTCTGGCAGCATTCTATCAGCAAATTCCTGTTGGACACGTTGAGGCTGGTTTGAGAACCCACAATATCTACAGTCCTTGGCCGGAGGAGATGAACCGCCAGATTACGGGGCGTATTGCAACGTATGATTTTGCGCCTACGCCGCTGAGTGAGAAGAATCTAATGGAGGAGAAGGCTCAGGGACATATCTTCGTTACGGGTAATACTGTGATTGACGCGCTACACATGGTAGTAGATAAACTCAAGGGAAACAAAGCACTGGCCGACGAGCAGATCACTGTGTTGAAGAATGCTGGCTACGACGTGACACGTTTGGATGGCGGCAAAAAACTAGTTCTGATTACCGGTCACCGACGCGAAAACTTCGGAGAAGGATTCATCAGCATGGTTACCGCCATGAAGGATCTAAGCGAGAAATACCCTGACGTGGATTTCGTGTATCCTATGCACCTCAATCCGAATGTGCGCAAGCCTATTCATGAAGTGTTTGGCGACGACCTCACGCGTCCAAACTTCTTCTTTATTGAGCCCTTACAGTACTTGGAGTTTGTGTACCTGATGGATAAGAGCACCGTGGTCCTGACCGATAGTGGCGGAATTCAGGAAGAGGCACCTGGCCTTGGCAAACCTGTACTTGTGATGCGAGATACTACCGAGCGCCCTGAAGCATTAAAGAGTGGCACTGTTCACTTGGTTGGTACTAACCACGACCTCATTGTGAGTGAGGTGAGCACTCTCCTTAATGATCCCGTAGCGTACGAAAGAATGAGTAAGGCTGTGAATCCGTACGGAGACGGCAAAGCATGCAGTAGAATTGTTCGTGCCCTTAATGGCGAAGAAGTTGACAGATATGAAGTAAAATAAACAAATACTAAATATGATTAACGTTATTGGCCTTGGCTATATCGGTCTCCCGACCGCATTAATGATGGCTTCACACGGCGTGGAAGTCATTGGTACTGACTATAACAAGGAACTGGTAGCAACGCTGAACGCCGGCAAGACGACGTTTAAGGAAGATGGTCTTGATGAACTCTTTGCGGATGCCGTGAAGGCCGGCATCAAGTTCACCTCAGAATATCAGAAGACTGATATGTACATCGTGTCGGTTCCGACCCCGTATGATAAGTTCAGCAAGAAAGTGGATGCCTGCTATGTGGTTTCCGCTGTTAAGGAAGTGATGAAGGTGTGCCCGAAGGGCGCAACTGTCGTCATCGAATCGACCGTAAGCCCTGGAACCATCGACAAATTCGTTCGTCCCGTAATCGAGGCTAATGGTTTCAAGATTGGCCAGGACATCAACCTTGTTCACGCACCTGAACGTATCATCCCCGGCAACATGGTGTATGAGCTGTTGCATAACAACCGCACGATTGGTGCAGATAACCTCGAAATAGGGGAGAAAGTAAAATCGTATTATGCCAGTTTCTGCCAGGGCGAGATCGTCGTGACTGACATTCGCACTGCTGAAATGACCAAGGTGGTGGAGAATACTTTCCGTGCCGTAAATATTGCTTTCGCAAACGAACTCTCGCGTATCTGCCGCCACGACAACATGGATGTGTACGAGATTATCCGCATCTGCAATATGCATCCCCGCGTGAACATTCTGCAGCCCGGTCCAGGTGTGGGTGGCCACTGCATTAGCGTGGATCCCTGGTTCCTCGTGGGCGATTATCCTCAACTCGCCAAGGTGATTGACGAGTCCATGAAGACGAACGACAGCCAGCCTGTGTTTGTGCTGGAGCGCATCTACGAGATCATGAAGGAAAACGGCATCACCGATAACCGGAAGGTGGGTTTGTATGGCATCACGTACAAAGAAAATGTGGATGATGTTCGCGAAAGCCCGACCCTCCAGATGCTCGATATCCAAGATCGTCACCTCGCCCGTCCTCTCAAGAGCTTTGATCCTTTCTTCACAGACAAGGAGATTGTGCCTAATCAGATTCTCGATTTCGATCAGTTCCTTGACGAGGTAGATATGGTGGTCATCATGGTGAAGCACAACCATATTAAGCAGAATTGGGATAAACTAAAGGGAAAGGTCATACTTGATTGCCATAATATTTGTCCACTGATGGAAAAAGTATATTACATTTAATGGCAGGTTACGGTCATGTCCAATAAGGATTTACAATTCGCGTCAGGCACCCTTATCTTTGTTACGGGCTGTGCCGGCTTCGTTTTCGATGTAAAGTGTACGCTCCTTCGTCCTCTTGTGGATGGGCGGCAATAACAGGTCTGCCTCATGTTGTCGATTTGTAAGCAATTGTTTTCTACCTGGACGCAGCTGGGTGTCCGTTATTGCCATTGGAAGAGTAACGAGCACCTTGAGGAGGGGCTTGATGGGAAGACGGATCTGGATGTCTTCGTGGCGTTTGAAGACAAAGGGCCTTGTGAGGAAGGATTGAAGGCATGCTCCCTGATAAGGTTTCGCCCCCAGGCTTCATCGCGCTATCCGGGCGTGGATGAATGGCTTGGGTTCGATCCGTTGACGGGGGTAATGATCCACGTCCACCTTCATTTCCGCTTGATTACCGGCACAAAATTCTGCAAGGAGTATGAGTTTCCTGTCGGCGACCTGATGCTGTCAACCCGCATCGTAGATGCTGACACGGGTGTATATGTGGCTTCTCCCAACCTGGAAATCATCATCCTCTATGCCCGTATTGCCCTGAAGGCAGGAAAGGCTGGACGGGTCAAGTTGAAAAGCTATCGGGACGAAGTCGCCTATCTGAAGGAGCGGATGGATGCATCTAAGGTGCAGTCTTATTGCGTTCAGTTGCTGGGAGAAAAAGACGGGGCTTCGCTTTACGGCCAGATTGGCGAACTGGAAGCAGTCGATTGGATCAAGGTTCTGGCCTTGGCTAAAAGGTGGTTGAATCCGTATCGGACGCGCTCCCCACTTTCCTGCTGGTTCCGTACGAAATACTACTGGTTTCGGCTTTATTGTGATATGCTTGTCAATCGGCTGGGCGGTCACGTGATCAATAAGAAGACGTTGCCGCATAAAGGTCTTTCAGTAGCATTTATTGGACAGGATGGCAGCGGAAAGAGCACGGTAAGCAAGGATGTTTATTCCTGGCTGAATTGGAAAGCTGCGGTTCATTCCTTCTATTTGGGGACAGGCGACGGCTATAGGAGCCTGCTCAAGTCGTTGCTGGTCCGGGCTAGTGGAAAGAGCCGGAAACCCGCCGAAAAGCAGGAACCAGTGCATGAATCGGTCCCGCAGCAGGATGAGAATAATGACATGTCGATGAGGCACCTTGTCGGGGCGGTCTTTACGAGCTGGCACTTGTGCCGCGCTACCTCTGCCGCGTTGAAGAAAGCCCGGCAGGCTTGCCGTTATGTCCGGAAAGGAGGTATTGCGCTATTTGACCGGTTCCCTCAGGACCAATTCCCGGGTATTTACGACGGCCCGAAAATCAATACTTTGTATGGGGAAAGCAAGCGCCTTGGTTTCCTCTTTCGCCGCCTGGCATGGCGGGAGGAGCGCAACATCCGAAAGATGCAGCAGTATGCGCCAGAACTGGTGTTCAAGCTGGTTTTGCCTCCTGAAGAGTCGATACGTAGAAAACCTTTCGAAAACGTGGAGATGGTTAAGAGAAAGGCCGTGATTACAAAGGAATTATCTTTTCCGAAATCCACTGTATTTACGATTGACGCCACAGAGGAGTATGCCTCTGAAATTGTCCGAATCAAGTCAAAGATATGGGATTCCCTGAAAGCGCTGTAATCATCGAATTCAATGGCATTCCCGGGGTGGGGAAGTCCACTGTGTCCCGGGAATTTGCCAGACTGGCTGAGGAACATCAGCTTGCCTTCTATGATTCCTACTATCGCAGCCAAGGCAGAAAGAGGGTGATATCACTGTTGCTTACCCCGTCCTATCTGTCGTTGCTGCCTTCCATCATCCGTTTTTCGCGGAAGTTCAAGTACGGCATAAAAAAGTATCGGCATATTTTCGGAATTTTGATGATTTGCCGGCAGTACAAGGACTTCGTTGCTGACGGAAAAAACGGGATCCTTTCTCTCGACCAGGGAATCGTACAGGAGTTTATCTCGATTGCCCATGCGTCGCGAATAAGCCCTGATGCCCCGGTTTCCAGGGTATTGTCCAAGTTGGAAAGATTCGGCATCTCCTTCTCGCGGGTAGATTGTGACGCTCCGGAAGAGGTCGTTATCGATCGGTTGAGAAGTCGGACGGGCGGCGGTTCTCGCGTGGAACAGAATGAAGATCAGGAAGTTTTACAGATTTTATCCGTGCAGAATGATAATCTGGGCTATATCAGGAAAAAGATCGACGAGGAACTCCGTTATGCCCATGTGACGGTCGACACCTCTCTTACTCCGCGCGAGAATGCCGTGCGTATTTGGAACAGTTTATATGAAACTTCGATTGCCCGGCAAGATTAGCTTCTATATCCAAAAGCTGCGGAACAGCAGGGATGGCAAGCGTCTCGTCAAGAATTTCGGGTATCTGTCAATCCTTGAGCTAGCATCTCACCTGTTCCCGCTGATCACGATGCCGTATTTGGGCCGGGTGATTGGGGTTGAAGGTTTCGGCATATTGGCTATCGGAATGTCTGTCGTTGCATATTTCAGAAGTTTTACCAACTACGGCTTCGAGTATTCTGCCGTCCGTGACGTGGCAAGGTGTAGGACGGATAGCAAGGAGGTATCGCGTCGGGTTTCGCTGACCTATTTCTCCAAGGCTTTCCTGATGCTCGTTTCCATTGTCATACTGGGTATCTGCTGTGCGACGATTCCTTTTTTGCGCGAGTATTCTCTTGTTATTTGGTGCACCTTCCTTCTGGTGCCGGGTACCGTCCTCAATACGGACTGGGTTTTTCAGGCTTATGAGGACATGCACTTCATCACGGTCCGCAGCATCCTCGCCAAGGTGATTACAACGGCGTTCATTTTTGTCTGCATCCGGGAAAGAGATGACTATCTTTGGCAGCCGATACTCGAAGCGATCGGTATCATCATTCCTTCGTTGATGGGTCTTTACGTGATGCACAAGAAATACGGTATCCGCGTCGTAGTTCCCTCTATGCGGGCTATCATTCAGGAACTGCGTAACGGATTCAACATGTTTATCACGGTGTTCCTGCCGACTATCTATACCAATCTGAACGTATTGGTGCTGGGTTCTTTCCAGGGTAAGGATGCAACGGGCATTTATAACGGCGGTTCGAAGTTCACCAGTCTGGCATTCTCGCTGTTCAAGCTTATTTCCAGGACCGTGTATCCGCTCTTTTCCAGGAAATTGGGCTATCATGCCCTTTATGCCCGGTTCTCTCTTCTGTTGTCGGCGTTCATCTCATTGGTCTTCTTTGTCTTTGCACGACCGTTGGTGATGTTATTGCTGGGACCCGAATTTGAACCGACCATCACCGTCCTGCGCATCGTTGCGTTTACTCCGATTGCCATGAGCCTGATGAACAGCTATGGCGTCAACTATTTGGTCCTGAAGAACAGGGAACACATCATGAGCAGGATTATCCTGGTTGTGACGTGCTTCGGACTGGTCGTGGGCATCATCGGTGCGATTTATTACAGTTATGTCGGCGTTGCAGTTGCCTCGCTTTCCACGCAATTCTTGAGAGCAGGCCTTGTTACCTGGCAGGCTAAAAAGATATCTAAAAGCCATAAAGAAAACGCTGAGTGGACTGCCTGAACTGGATATCACGGTAAGATATTTGAAGTTTTGAATCAGTAGTTGATATTTATGGGCTTTTCAAGTGTTTTCGCTACTTTTACACTCCGCTTTTACAAATGCTTTCGGCTCCTTGGAGTCCGTACTATACTTTGTACTGTAGTTCAACTACTGATTAGAATGAAAATATGTCTAAAGTTTGCCTGACAACCTTCATCTATGGGGATAAGTATCAGGATTACATTCCTTTCCTGGTCTATTCCTGCCATGCTTCGAATCCCGGGTATGACATTCTTCTGTTTCTCCACGGAAAATTAAGGCCGGACATCCGCGCTCTCGTGGACAAGATTGGAAAGAAGAACATCTCTTTCATTGAGAATGTATTCGCTGATTGTCCAAAGATGAATCCGTTGAAATCGAAGTGTCTGCGGTGGGTCATGTATGATGAGCGTTTCTGGGACTATGATTACTTGTATGTCGTAGATATCGACATGATCTATATCCGTGAACCGATGCCATTGCATGAGCAGCACCGGATCCATATGGAGAAGACAAGCCTCCCGTACGACAACCTGGCCCGGCATTTCCGGCGCAAGCCCTGGAAATTCGTGAGTATCGGCTATCGGATCAAGCACGCCGGGTTTACCGCTTTTTTGCCATATCTGTTCGGGTCCCGGAATGATTACCGTGCGTCCGGCCTGCATTTCATCGAGGTCAAGCCATACTATTCGGTTATTGATGCCGATGTGAGGGAAAAATACAGGAGAATGATCTATAATGGCAGTTTCCTGAAGTTGTGCCTTTCCTCCAATGACGAAGCATTTCTGTATTCTGTACTGGATCGGGAAGGCTTGCACCCAGAGAAAATGCCGGTTCAGACGCAATCATATATCATGCTGGATTTCAAGAATCCGGAAAGAGATCAGTTCCGCCCGCACCACGGCATTCATCTTGGAATATTCAGGGAAGACCTGCAGGCGGAGGGGCGGCGTAAGACCATTCTGGATTCGGACCCCTATGCCTATTATTTGGAGCGTTTCAAGGCGGATTATCTGACGGATCTGTTGTTTAAGGAACTGTTGGATAGTTCTTCCGACGGAATCAAGCGCCAGTTTGACAACTTGTTCAGGTATTACAGCATTTGATGTTGAAAGAACCATCCAAAAAGGCTACAGTGTTTTGTGCTGTCTGTTGTGCAGCGGTATTCGTCGCCATAGAGGTGTTCGGATGGAAGTATGTTGGCCCGTTGTCTATCCGTAATTACTGTCTTTTGATCCTTGTCGGCACCATGCTGTTTGGCCGCGGGATTAAGGTAGTGCCAAAAATCAAGAAAGTGCCGGTTGGCGTAAAAAAGCTCAAGATTCAGAAGAATCTTGAGTATAGGGTAAAAAGACCGCTCCGGAGTTTCGATTTGCGCCTGTTCAAGAGATTCAAATATCTGGTTTTCTACTATATCTTTGTGGCGTTTTTGGGATTGTTCAATGGTTTGTACTCCGATGATCTCAATTTTGTTTTGGCGCGATTTCTGCCTTCGATTGTCGTATTTTGCTTTCTCATTACCTATTTGGATAACAAAAAGACAATTTCAGTCCTCGTCTACCTGCTGTTAGCCGTTATGTGCCTTGATGCTTTTGCGACCGTGTTGCAGGGCACCGGCAATCCGTTGGGATGGGTATTGAGTTCCATTTTTAGCAACTCGGAATTGTACGAGACAGCCAGTGATCTGGAGAGCAGTATCGGCAAGTCCGTTACGTGCGGCATTATGGGAACTGTGGTGGGTAATGGTTATTTTTTGGCCGTGTGCGGTTCCCTTTTTTGGGTTCCATACAAAGAGAATAAAACATGGCTTTCTTTCCTGTATTCGCTGTTCTGTTGTGTGATATGTCTGGCAGCCCTGTTTTATAACCAGCAGCGTCTGGCATTTTATATTTATGTCCTGGTGGTCTTTATGACATTGTTTTATCTGACGCCCGGCAAGAGAAGATATGTGTTTGTCCCGGTAGGCTTGCTCGTATTGCTGATTATCTTTAACTCGGGTCTCTTCAATTCTTTGGATCTTGGCCGACTATCGTCTGTATCTGACAGTGATATTACTTCCCGTCATGGTACCCATCGGAATTATTATACGGAGTTTTTCCCATACCATTTCCTGACGGGGGACCGGCATGAGTTTGTCCTACAGTATAAACAGACACCCCACAGCATGATTATCGAGACCCTTCTTTTGGGAGGGGTAATCGGGCTTCTCCTGTTTATGATGTTCGTCATCACGTTTGTGATTCAGGTTATGGATGATTTTTTGAGGAAACATAAGGAGTCAGTCATGTATGCCGTCCCTCCCTTGGTGTTGTTGCTTATTTCTTTGGAGCACTCAAGCGGGTTCCATACAGGCATGACGCTGGGTGCCTTTTATTTCGCTTTGTATGAGAAGGTGCTATCCCTAAATAGAGTCAAGAGAAGACGACTGGTCATGAAATTAAATACTGCTGTAGAGGCGAAAAACACATAACAAGTGAAGTCAGGTAAACGAATTCTTTGCATGATCGACTCGCTCGGCCCCGGTGGGGCACAGCGCCAGATGGCCGGATTGGCGTGTTTCCTGAAAGAGAAGGGATACGATGTGAGCGTCGTCATTTATCATAAGGATCTCTTCTATGCAGAAAGACTCGATCGTTCGGAAGTTCCGTATACATACCTTGAGAAAGCTGAGCGCGGCGCCACCCGTTTTTATCACATGTCCCGTTTTATCCGGAAAGCCCGTCCTGACTGCGTCATCGCTTACCTTGCAACGCCGTGCATTTGTGCTTGTCTGGCTAAGATTGTGTCACATCCATTTAAATTGATCGTATCCGAGCGCAACACGACGCAACAGACCGGTTTCAACGAGAAGGTCCGTTTCCGTTTATTCCGATTAGCAGATTATGTCGTCCCGAACGCGTATGCGCAGGCAGATTATTTAAAGAATAACTTTCCGATTCTCAGGGATAAGGTTGTGACCATTCCAAACTACGTTGATCTTGATTACTTCCGGCCGCCTTTGGAAAAGAATCTCAGGAATGTCCCGGAAGTGCTGGTCGTCGCTACGATATGGGCCTCCAAGAATACGCTGGGCTTTGTTGAGGCAGTCGCCAGATTGAAGGAGAAAGGATATCGTTTCCATGTCAGCTGGTATGGCAAAGATCAGGCGAATATCGAGTATTTCAATACTTGCCAGGCATTGATTGAGAAAAAGGGTGTCGGGGACTTCCTGGAATTGAAAGAAAAGACAGCATCTATCCGGGACTGCTATCAGGATGCTGACTTTTTCTGCCTTCCTTCTTTCTATGAGGGTACCCCGAATGCAATTTGCGAAGCCCTGGCTTGCGGGTTGCCGGTCGCTTGCAGCGATGTCTGTGACAATAGTCTCTATGTGGTTGAAGGGGAAAACGGCTTCCTTTTTAATCCAAAAGATACCGATTCCATCGTAGCTGCATTTGAGCGGCTGTTTTCTCTTAGAAGCGATGACTATCGTGTTTTCAGCAAGAATTGTCGCGAAACTGCGAATCGGAAACTTTCGCAAAAAGGTTTTACCGATGCCTATATCCAATTGATTGAGTCATGAAGATTGCCCGAAAGATAAAAGACTGCCGGTGGCTGAGAGGTTTATATTGCCTGTGTGACGATTATTTCGGCGGGAAAAGAAAGAAATTCGGTTTTATCGCCGATTCTGCGATCATCACTCCGCCGATGTCCTGTACGAAGCGGAATGTCTTTTTATATGATCATGTCAGCATAGGCGCGCATGCCCATATGAGTTCACCCAATGCCAGGATTGTCTTCAAAGGTAATACGGCTGTCGCGGAGCATCTGACCATCCACACCGGCAACCACGCCCGCGTCGTCGGTCTTTTCGTGACAGATTTGACGGAGGAGAATAAACCTGCTGGCTATGATTCCGATGTTATCATCGAAAAAGATGTCTGGATCGGTGCAAATGTTACCATTCTTGCCGGGGTGCATGTCGGCAGAGGTGCGACGATTGCGGCAGGTGCTGTTATTAATAAAGATGTTCCTCCCTATAGCATTATGGGGGGCGTGCCGGGAAAGGTCATTAAGTTTTATTGGACGATTGACCAGATACTGGAACATGAGGCCAAACTCTATCCGGAATCTGAACGAATGACGAGAAGTGAGTTGGAACAAATGTTCCAAAGCGATGGACATGAGTGCTAAAACCAGGAATAATTTGTTGATAATAGGGCCATTGCCTGATCTGCACGGCATTGGAGGTGTCACTGTGCATGTCCAGCGCTTGTTGGGTTTTCTGGAGCATCAGGGTTTTCCCTATTCTTTCCTGGATTATAAGGGCATCAGGCCTCTTGCCCTGCTCAAAGCATTCAAGAAGGCAGATGTCGTACATATCCATATATCAAATCCGGTCTTTATGTTCGCGTTGGTCGTACTGAGCAGACTGCTTGGTAAAACGACGTTGTGCACTTTTCACGGTAATTACGGCAGATATGACGCTCTGAAGAATTTTTTGGTTCGGATTTCCCTGCGACTGTCATCTGTCCCCATCGTCATCAATCAGTATTCTTACTCGAAATGTAAAAGATTCAATAAGCGTTTATTACTCATTCCTGCTTTCATTCCCCCTCAAAAAGAAGAGATCCTGCCAGACGAAATCGTTTCGTTGGTGGAAAGGATTCGCGAAAACAACAAAACCATTTTCTCAACCAATGCTTATAATATCACGATCGATAAGGAGGGTAATGAAATCTATGGAATTGATTTTCTGGTTCACTATTTCGAGGATTCAGCCGATAAGGCATTGATTGTATCCGATCCATCGGGCAATTATCAGAAGCGGTATTCCGAACTGGAATCATCTTCTGTTTTCTTTATCGGTTATCCACACCCATATTATGAATTATTGAAAAGAGTAGATTTCTTTGTGCGCAATACATCCACGGATGGAGATGCACTCTCCGTCAAGGAAGCCTTGTATTTGGGACTTCCAACTTTGTGCACGGATGTCGTCGACAGGCCGGAAGGGGCCAGGCTCTTCAAGTATTGTGACGCAGAATCCTTTGAGAATGCTGTCAACAACCCTTCCGCCGGTGTTGCCAGTATCGAAAATGGCGCCATCAGATTGTTGGAATTATACAAAAGTCTTATATGAAGCAGATTATTCAAGATTTAAAATCCGGACTTACCATACTGGAAGAAGTACCAGCACCGCAAGTGAAGTCTGGTTATGTCCTGATCAGGACAACGCGTACGCTGGTGTCTTTAGGCACTGAACGGATGCTCGTCGAGTTTGGAAAGGCGAATCTGGTCGACAAGGCCAGACAGCAACCCGACAAGGTGAAACAAGTTTTGGATAAATTGAAGACCGACGGTGTAGTACCTACGTTGGAGGCCGTATTCAATAAACTGAACCAACCGCTTCCTCTCGGATATTGCAATGTCGGAGAGGTGGTGGCAATCGGAAAAGGGGTTACCGAATTCTCTGTCGGTGACCGGGTGGCTTCGAATGGCGGGCATGCAGAGTATGTCAGCGTACCTAAGAATTTAGTGGCCAAGATACCGGATGGGGTTTCAGATGAAGAAGCCGCGTTCACTGTCATTGGTTCCATCGGCCTTGAAGGTGTCCGTTTGCTGTCGGCGCAGCTTGGGGAAACGATCGTTGTGATTGGCTTGGGTCTGATCGGCCTGATCGCCGTGCAGTTGTTGAAAGCGAACGGCTGCAGGGTCATTGGAATTGACTTCGACCAGCAGAAAGTGGAATTGGCTCAGTCATTGGGTGTCATTGCTGCGAATCCGGGTGACGGCACGAATCCTGTTTCCTTTGTCGAAGAGATAACGAACGGCGTCGGTGCGGATGGCGTCCTTATCACGGCTTCCTCCAAGAGTGACAGTATTATCCACGAGGCCTGCGAGATGTCCCGTAAAAGAGGACGTATTGTTTTGGTGGGCGTGGTCGGCTTGAACATAATTCGCGACGATTTCTATAAGAAGGAACTTACATTCCAGGTCTCATGTTCCTATGGACCAGGTCGATATGATGAAGACTACGAGAATCGCGGGATAGATTATCCACTGCCGTATGTCCGATGGACTGAAAAAAGGAATTTTGAAACTATCCTTGCGCTGATCGCTTCCCGTTCCATTCTCGTCCAGCCGCTGATTACTGAGGAGGTTGACTTGGCGGATTACAACCAGATCTATGGGGATATGCGGAAAAAGGGATCTGTGGCATCCATTATCCGTTTCCCTGCCGATTCCAAGCGTGAGTCGTCCGTTAAACTGGAGACCAAGTCGTTTGAGGCGTCTAATGGAAAGATAGGAATCATAGGGGCCGGCAATTACACTACGGCTGCCGTTATTCCTGCGCTTCTAAAAGCCAAAGCCGGCGTAAAGTTTATTTCATCCCGTACGAATGGACTGGAAGCAAAAACGGCTGCCAGGAAAATGGGCGCGAGTATCGCTACTACCGATTACACGGCCATTCTGAAAGACCCCGAGGTCAACACGGTGATATGCACTACGCGTCATGATTCGCATTGCCGGATGGTGTGTGAATCACTGGCTGCCGGCAAGAGTGTGTTTGTGGAGAAGCCGCTGTGTCTGAATAACAGTGAATTGGCTGAGATCGTTTCGGCGTACGAAGCTGCGCCGAAGGGTGTGACGCTGACCGTCGGCTTCAACCGCAGGTTTTCGCCTTTTGCCACGAAAATGAAGAAGTTGCTGGGAGAAGGTCCGAAGAATATCATTGCCACCATGAATGCGGGTTTCATCCCGTCTGACGTTTGGGTGCATGACCTTGCCGTCGGGGGCGGAAGAATCATAGGCGAGGCCTGTCATTTCATTGATTTGTGCTCGTATCTGGCTGGAAGCAAAGTGATTTCCGTCTGTGTGAATGCCCTGGGCCAGAATCCGCAGGAGAATACAGATAACATGAGCATCCTGTTGAAATACGAAAATGGTTCGAACGCCGTAATCAATTATTTCGCCAATGGCTCTAAGGCATATCCAAAGGAGAAAGTAGAGGTCTTTTACCAAGAGAAGGTTTTGGCATTGGACAACTGGAGGCTGCTTACGGGCTATGGGTTCAAGGGCTTTAAGAAGATGAGCGGCAGGATGGACAAGGGGCATAACGCCGAATTCGCCTTGTTGAACGAACGTGCACAAAAAGGGGGCGAAGCTTTGATCCCGTTTGACTCCATCGTAAATACGACGAAAGCATCCTTTGCTTGCATCGAGAGCTTGAAAACCAAATCATGGGTGGACGTTTAAGCAGCATACTGAAAAGCAAGTCGCCAAGATATCTGGCCTTCCGCACCTCTTATGAGCTGGCGCGGAAGACCGGTATGCTTGCCTTGAAGTTCCCTACGCATCCAAAACAGTCAGGATTGCTTTCGCTGAAGGACTGGAAGGAGGCAGGGGGCAAGTATCTGTTTGACGGGAATCGGAACCTCATGGTTCCCAAAGTCCCGTCCGGGAAGCTGAAAGAAGATGCGCAACGGATCCTTCATGGAGAAATCTGCTATTTCAGCAGCAAATGGCACCAGGTAGGGCTGGATTATGACTGGGTGACGAATCCTTTGACTGGATATCGCTACGATGTCCGTCAGCACTGGACGAAGGTAAACGATTTTTCTCAAGAGGCCGGCGACATCAAGTTCGTCTGGGAGGCATCCCGCTTCGGATTTCTGTACACGCTTGTCAGGAACGATTACCACAACGGGGAAGACCATGCCTCTTTCGCGATAGCCCGGATCCTCGACTGGATCGACAAGAATCCGCTCAACTGCGGCCCGAATTACAAATGCAGCCAGGAGATATCAATACGGGTCATGAACTGGCTGTTTGCACTGCATTTCTATCAGGACAGTCCTGCCCTGACTGAAGAGAAGTGGGGGAGGATCATCGCTTCCATCTACTGGCAGATCCGTCATGTTTATGGCAATATCCATTTCTCAAGAATCGCAGTCCGGAACAATCACGCTGTCACGGAGACCTTGATGCTGTATCTGGCAGGCCTGCTTTTCCCTTCATTTCCTGACGCTGCAAAGTGGCGGAAGCAGGGTAAGGCATGGTTTGAACAGGAAATCGTTTATCAGTTTGAACCCGATGGCAGCTATATCCAGAACAGCATGAACTACCAGCGTGTCGTCGTGCAACTGTTGACGCTGGGCATTTCACTGGCGCATCTGAATGGCGACGCTTTTTCAAAGGTTGTATATGACCGCGCCTATGCCTGCGTGAATTTCCTTTTCCAGTGCCAGGATGAAAAGACAGGAATGCTGCCGAACTATGGCGCAAACGATGGCGCGCTCTTCTTCCAGCTGGACGAAAACGATTATTGCGATTATCGCCCCCAATTGGATGCGTTGTATTTTGCGCTGACGGGAGGGGCCTTGTACGGGAAACACTTTGAGGATGCCTGCTGGTACAATGTGAATGCTCGCATCGCATATCCGCCTGTCATTAAGCAAGAAGGAATAGTCACGTTTCCTCAGGGAGGCTATTATCTGATTCGGGATATGGATGGATTCCTGTTTCTGCGATGCGGCAGTTTTAAGGGCATTTGCACGCCCGATCTGCTTCATGTCGATTACTGGAAAGACGGAGAGAACCTGCTTCTGGATGGCGGGTCCTATCTCTATAACGCAGACATGGAAACGGTGCGCTACTTTTCAGGTACCGAAAGCCATAACACGATCATGGTCGGGGACCGCGACCAGATGCTGAAAGGCCCTCGCTTTATCTGGACCCATCCGTCCGACGTCGTTTCTGTCGAAACGCGTGAGTCGGATTCGGAATACGTTCTGGACTGCATGATTCGCAGTTTTAAATACCTGGATGGGGGATATGGGATCCATCGGGTTGTCCGAAAGAGGAAGGGCGTTCCGGAACTCTTTGTGGATGATGAGATTGCCCCTTGTCCAGCTATGCCGTTCCGGCAATTGTGGCACACATCGTCAGAAGCTGTCCAAATGGATTCAGATGGAGAGCGTGAGCTAAAAACGGGATGGTATTCCAGATACTATGGAACAAAAGAAACGTGCAGAAGCATAGGCTTCGCCACCAACGGAAACAGGATCGCAACAAAAATAATTATTGCACAAGAATGAAGGTAATCTATTTTGCAGAGCATTTTGATACGCCTGCCACAGGGGGCGGCCTTCGCCCTTATCAGATGGCCAGACGGCTCATCCAGAAAGGTCATGAGGTGACTATGGTGTGCGGGGGCGACCATAAGCGACTTGGGCTGGCTGAGTCTGGCAGGAAGAACATTTATCGTGGTGTCATCGACGGCATAGATGTCATACAGATTTCGATGCCCTATTCCAATAACGACGGCATCGGCAAGCGGGCCTGGATTTTCCTGCGGTTTTCCTGGAAGGCGATACGCGTTGCGATGAAAGAAAACTATGACTTGCTGTTTGCCACCAGCACACCCTTGACTGACGGCCTTCCCGGCATTGCGGCAAAATGGTTCCGTAAGAAGAAGTTCGTCTTCGAGGTGCGGGACCTCTGGCCGGAACTTCCCAAAGCCTTGGGCATGAAGAATCCGTTCTTGTTGTGGGGAATGAGCGTACTGGAAAAACGCAGCTACCATGCTGCCGATGCCTGCGTAGGATTGTCTCCCGGTATTTGCGAAGGGATTGTCCGCCGCAGCCAGAAGGGCAAGCCCGTCGCGATGATTCCCAATGGATGCGACCTGGACCTGTTCGCTCCTTCGTCCGATAAGCCGGATGTGATACCCGGGGTAAAGCCTGCTGATACCGTGGCCGTGTTTACCGGGGCACATGGCGTTGCCAATGGCCTGGATGCCGTGCTTGATATGGCTAAAGTGCTTCGTGAAAGGAACCGTGACGATATCAAGCTTGTATTCGTAGGGGAAGGGAAGATGAAGCGCCACCTGATGGAACGTGCCGCAAAGGAAGGTCTTAACAATTGCATCTTCCTGGGATATATGCCTAAGAAAGAATTGAACGACGTTATGTCCCGTGCCGACATAGGCATGATGGTGCTTGTCAACGTCCCGGCCTTCTATTATGGCACTTCCCCGAACAAATTTTTTGACTACATTGCATCCGAATTGCCCGTCGTAAATAATTATCCCGGCTGGCTAGCAGATTTGATCAATGAGAATCATTGCGGCATCGCGGTCAAACCTGAAAAACCGGAGTTGTTTGCCGATGCGGTCATTCAGTTGGCCGAGCACCCGGAAATGCGCAAGGAATATGGTAAGAACGCTCGGGCGCTGGCAGAACGAGAGTTCGCAAGGGATTTGCTCGGTGCCAGGTTTGTTGCGTTTTTAGAGAAGACATTTGAGTCCTAGCGATATGTATAAACATTTTTTCAAACGTCTCCTGGATTTCCTGATCAGCCTGATAGCCCTGTTGTTGATCGGCTGGTTCCTGATTATTGTCGCCATCTGGCTCCATTTTGCCAACAAGGGCGCTGGCGCGTTCTTCTATCAGGAGCGGCCGGGAAGGGGGGAGAAGATTTTCAAGGTCATCAAGTTCAAGTCGATGACGGATGAGCGGGATGAGAAGGGGGATTTGCTGCCGGACGGTCAGCGGTTGACCCGGGTCGGGCGCTTCGTCAGGTCGACGTCTATCGACGAGTTGCCACAGTTGATCAATGTGCTCAAGGGTGACATGTCCTTTGTGGGCCCTCGCCCCCTGCTGCCTGAGTATCTTCCTTATTACACAGAGGAAGAGCGTCTTCGCCATACCGTCAGGCCGGGCATTACCGGCTGGGCGCAGGTAAATGGACGCAATAATGTGAAATGGGACGACAGGCTGGCTCTGGACGTTTACTATGTGAAGCACCTGTCCTTTGGGATGGACTGCAAGGTGGTCATGAAGACCATTGCGAATGTGCTGAGCCGGAAAGACGTGGTGGTCCTGCCCGATTCGCTCGGGGAAAAGCTTGATGTGGAGCGGTCTAAGAAGAATAAAGTGGTTTAATTGAAAAGCATTTAATTATGGGTATGCAAGATATTCAGATCGGGCAATCGGCCAGTTTGAGCAAGTCTTTCTCTTCGGAAGATGTCGTGTGTTTTTCCTCGCTGAGCAGGGATACCAATGAACTGCACTTGAACGAGGAATATGCGAAGACAACCATTTTCCATCAGAGGATCGTGCATGGTTTTCTGGGCGGCTCTTTAATCAGCGCTGTTATCGGAACGTTGCTCCCGGGCAAAGGCGCTATCTATCTTCACCAGGACATGGATTTTAAAAAGCCCATTTATCATGGCGAATTGATCACAGCTGTGGTAACCGTAGTGGATGCGAAGTACGAGAAGGGCATATACTATTTGCGGACAGAGTGCATCAACCAGGAAGGTGAAGTAAAGATTACGGGCAATGCTGTTGTAAAATATTAAAAATCATACATATATGGAACTGCTTAAAGGTAAGAAGGTTTATTTGAAACTTTTTGAAGAAGAGGACATCCCCGACAGGGTGAGGTGGATCAACGATCCTGACATCCAGAACACGCTGAACTACGATATTCCCACTTCCGTCTCGAAGACGAAAAGGTGGTTTTCGAATATGGTGATGGATCCCTCCCGCAGGGAGTTTTCAATCTATACGGTCGACGGAAACAAGCGTATCGGCTTTTGCGGTCTTCTCCATATCGAGGTGCCGGCGATGAAAGCCGAACTTCACTGTGTTATTGGCGAGAAAGCCTATTGGAGCGGCGGATATGGCACAGAGACTTACAAGTTGTTGATTGATTACGGCTTTACTGAGCTGGGACTGAACCGGATATATGGCTATCAGTTGTTGAACAACTATGGCGCACATCGTGTTGTCGAAAAACTGGGATGGATTCGTGAGGGCTTGCTCCGGAAAGACTGCTATTCTCACGGAGTTTTGAAGGATGTATATATGGTGTCAATCATCCGCGAAGATTGGTTGAAACTAAACAGTGAACAAGATGGCAAGTAAACCGAAGATAATCCTTATCGGCGCCGGCCAGCATTGCAATGTCGTCTTTTACAATATTGCGGCTGAAGGCAAGTATGACGTCGCCTGCATTGCAGAGGTTGACGAGAAGAAATGGGGTCAGGTGGTCAATGGCATACCCGTTGTCCCCTTCAAGAATTTTAGCTTGGAGGCGATGAAAGAGATTGAGGACAAGTACAAGACCAACTTGTTCTTCATCTCGTTCGGTGCGATGAAGTGGCGTAAGAAGGTGTATGAGTTCGTTTCTCAAAATGGATGGGAAGCTGTCAATATCATTCATCCTGACGCTGTTGTTTCTCCTACTGCGAAAATTGGAAAAGGTGTACTTATCGAATGCGGTTGTTTAATAACTCCTTCTCCGGTTATTGGAGATAATGTTGTTGTGAATACCGGTTCTCAGGTTAATCATGATAATGTTGTTGAGGATCATGTCTATATCGCTTCTGGTGTTATTCTTTCTGGAGGGGTTAAGATTGGAAGTAATACCCTTTTAGATGATGGCGTAATCATCACGCTTGGAACTAAAGTTGGGAAGAATAGTCTAATTGGCGCTGGCGCTGTTGTTACGAAAGATATCCCGGACGGTGTAGTTGCTTATGGCAATCCCTGCAAGGTAATTAGAGAGAACACGAATTATTGAAATGATGTCAGACCGTAAACGCATATACCTCTGCCTAGCTCACATGAGCGAAGCCGGACTTGAACAGAAATTCATTCAAGAAGCATTTGATACCAACTGGGTCGTCCCTCTAGGACCCAATGTGAACGGATTTGAAAAAGACCTTGAAGACTTTGTTGGGGAGGGGAAAAGAGTCGTAGCTCTGTGTTCCGGTACGGCCGCTGTTCACCTAGGTCTGCTAGCATGTGGCGTTGGCCCTGGCGATGAAGTGCTTGTGCAGAGTTTCACTTTCTGCGCATCTACGCATCCGATTACCTATCTGGGCGCTACGCCGGTCATGATTGATTCAGAACCTGACACGTGGAATATGGATCCAGACCTGTTAGAGAAGTCCATCATAGACCGTATGGAAAAAACAGGAAAGAAGCCCAAAGCGATTGTGCCTGTAGCGCTGTATGGCATGCCGTACAAGGCAGACCGAATTATGGAGATTGCGAACCGCTATGAAATTCCTGTTGTTGAAGATGCGGCTGAGGGTTTCGGCTCAAAGTACAGGGGCCAGGTTCTTGGTACGTTTGGCAAGTTCGGTGTGCTGAGTTTCAATGGCAATAAGGTGATTACAACCTCGGGTGGAGGTGCGTTGATTTGTCCGGATGATGAGCACTGGAAGAAAATTATGTGGTACGCTACGCAGGCTCGCGAAAGTTACCCATACTATCAGCACGAGGCAATCGGCTACAACTATCGTCTCTCGAACATTTGTGCGGGCATTGGCCGCGGACAGATGACGATTGTGAACGATCACTTGGCACATCATAAGCACGTTCAGGCACTGTACGAAAAGCTCTTTGCTGATGTCCCTGGCATTAAGATGCATTCCCAACCCGCAGGTGGCGATTACGATTCAAATTACTGGCTCTGCACTTTCACGCTCGATCCTTCAGTCCGAATCAAGGGGCAGGAGAATGCTTATAAGACGATTGTTAGAGGTGCTGTTGGTGGCGCCGCAGGTGTGATTCACATGGCCGATTCTGCCACAACGGACTGCCAACCCAACGATAATGTTGAGGCTTTGCGTGTGGTTCTTGATCAAGCCGGTGTAGAGGCCCGTCCTGTGTGGAAGCCGATGCACAAGCAACCGGTCTATAAGAATGTCCCTGCCTATGTCAATGGCGTCTCCGAATCCATTTTCAAAGTCGGCATGTGTTTGCCCGCCGGTCCGTATGTAACGGATGAAGACGTCAAATACATCGTCGAGACAATCAAGTCTGCTATCGTGGCATGACGCCATCTGGCAGTTCTGCCGTTTCTTGTTCTGGCCAAGATGGGGCCGGAAAGGGTGATATGACGAGGCGAGCCTGATGACTCGCCTCGCGTGTTCGGAAACAAACTAAGAAGGAGATAGATTATGGATTTCTCTGCTATCATAAAGAACAGGTATTCCTGCCGCGCCTTCTCTGCGCGAATTGTCGAGCAGGAGAAAGTTGACCGGATCCTGGAAGCCGGAAGAATCGCACCGACGGCGGTGAACAAGCAGCCGGTCCATATTTGGGCGGTCTCCCGGCAGGAGACGTTGGAGGCTATTAAAGGCATCACTCGGTCGTACTATGGTGCTCCTCTGATCCTGGTGGTGGGCTGTCGTCCCTCCGAAGCGTGGGTAAGGCGATATGACGGAAAGAACGGCGCCGAGGTGGACGCCGCCCTCGTTGCCACTCATCTGATGCTCGCCGCTGAGAACGAAGGTCTGGCCACCCTCTGGGTTGGCTCCTTCGACCCGGCCCTTTTGCGGGACATCCTTCCCGGGGCTGAAGGTTACGACCTCGTGGCCATGATCAATGTGGGCTTTCCCGCTTCGGAAAGCCAGCCTTCGGCGATGCACGAGGTAAGGAAGTCGATGGGGGAGTTGGTGACAAAGATTGTTTAGGGAGCGGCAGCTCTGATTGGAAGGGCAGTTAGCAACGCAAGGTGAAAACAAGAAGTCAGAGACATTTAACAAGTATTCCGCCGATGAAGAAAGTAATGTTGGTGTTTGGGACGCGGCCGGAGGCAATTAAAATGTGTCCTTTGGTGAAGGAGTTCCAAAAATACCCTACTATTTTTGAAACCTTCGTCTGTGTGACCGGACAGCATCGGGAGATGCTCGACCAGGTGTTGCGGATCTTTGAGGTAATACCTGACTATGACCTCAACATCATGAAGCAGGGGCAGGATCTCTATGATGTTACAGCTAGCGTGCTGACAGGAATGCGTGATGTATTGGAAGAAGTTCATCCGGATGTGGTATTAGTCCAGGGGGACACTACTACCAGCACCGCTACTGCCTTGGCTGCGTTCTATCAGCAGATTCCTGTGGGGCATGTGGAAGCTGGTCTGAGATCCCACAATCTTTACAGTCCCTGGCCTGAGGAAATGAATCGCCAGATGACTGGGCGTATCGCAACTTACCATTTTGCTCCGACTCCTCTTTGCGAGAAATACCTCCTGGAGGAAAAAGCGCAAGGTAAAATCTTTGTGACGGGTAATACGGTCATTGATGCCCTGCAAATGGTGGTTGGCAAGCTCAAGAGCGACAAGGCTCTTGCTGATGAGCAGATTAATGTGCTAAAGATCGCTGGCTATGATGTAACCCGTCTTAATGGCGGAAAGAAGCTCGTCCTTATAACCGGTCACCGCAGAGAGAACTTCGGTGAAGGCTTCATCAGCATGGTCACCGCTATGAAAGATCTCTCGGAGAAGTATCCAAAGGTGGACTTCGTTTACCCAATGCACCCCAACCCCAACGTGCGTAAGCCCATCCACGAAATCTTTGGCGAAGACCTGACCCGCCGCAACTTCTTCTTCATTGAGCCGCTCCAGTACCTGGCGTTCGTTTACCTTATGGAGAAATCTACGGTTGTCCTCACCGACTCCGGTGGTATCCAGGAAGAAGCCCCCAGTCTGGGCAAGCCCGTCCTTGTGATGCGAGATACTACCGAACGTCCGGAGGCATTAAAGAGTGGTACTGTTCACCTCGTGGGAACCAACCACGATCTGATTGTAAACGAAGTGAGTACTCTCCTTGACGACGAGAAGGCTTACGAGAAGATGTCCAAGGCCGTAAACCCCTATGGCGATGGCAGGGCCTGCAACCGCATTGTCCGCGCCCTCAACGGAGAAGCCATTGACCGCTACGGGCTATAATTAATCGTCAAACCCGAATAATAATCAATATGATTAACGTTATTGGATTGGGTTATATAGGTCTTCCCACCGCATTAATGATGGCTACTCACGGTGTGGAGGTTGTTGGTACTGATAATAACAAAGAGTTGGTGGCAACACTGAACGCAGGTAAAACAACTTTCAAGGAGGACGGCCTCGATGATTTATTCCAAGCCGCTGTCAAGGCCGGAATCAAGTTCACTTCCGAGTACCAGAAGACCGATATGTATATCGTAAGCGTCCCGACGCCTTACGACAAGTTCAGCAAGAAGGTTGATGCCCGATACGTTGTAGCGGCAGTCAAGGAAGTGATAAAGCACTGCCCCAAGGGTGCAATTGTGGTGATTGAATCAACCGTCAGCCCGGGAACCATCGACAAAGTCATCCGTCCCGTCATTGAGGCTAATGGCTTCAAGATCGGTGAGGACATCCATCTCGTTCACGCCCCGGAGCGCATCATTCCCGGCAACATGGTGTACGAACTCATTCATAACAACCGCACCATCGGTGCCGATTCCAGGGAGATCGGTGAGAAAGTGAAGAGCTGCTATTCCTCCTTCTGCCAGGGCGAAATCGTCGTTACCGACATCCGTACGGCAGAAATGACAAAAGTGGTGGAGAATACTTACCGTGCCGTAAACATCGCTTTCGCCAATGAACTCAGCCGCATCTGCCGTCACGACAATATGGATGTGTATGAGATTATCAGGATATGCAACATGCACCCCCGCGTGAACATCCTACAGCCCGGCCCGGGCGTTGGCGGACACTGCATCAACATTGTCCCCTGGTTCCTCGTCGGTGACTATCCCCAGCTTGCAAAGGTGATAGAAGAGAGTATGAAGACCAATGATGATCAGCCTGTGTTTGTGCTCGAACGCATCCACGAAATCATGGAGGAAAAAGGCATCACCGACAACCGCAAGGTGGGCCTTTATGGTATCACCTACAAAGAGAATGTGGATGACATCCGAAATAGTCCAACCCTCCAGATGATTGACATCCAGAAACACCATCTCTCACGTCCTTTGAAGAGTTTTGATCCATTCTTCACCCGGAAGGAGATTGTCGAGAATCAGATTCTCGACTTCGACAAGTTCCTCAGCGAGGTTGATATGGTGGTCATCATGGTCAAGCACGACCACATCAGGCAGAACTGGGACAAACTCAAGGGCAAGGTCATCCTCGACTGCCACAACATATGCCCGTTGGAAGGCGTGTATCACATCTAGGTAGGTAATAAAGGAATTCTAATCTTGTGCTTCGATGGATTTCGGATTACTTTTGGGAACGATAAGGCATCTGAGATTTATCCAATTGTTTTATCAGGTGAAGTATCGCTTGATAAAACCTGCTTATGTGGCATTTGAGGCACCAGATGGAAATCTCAGGTTTCAAGGTTCAAGATTCAGGACAGAACCTGTCCCTAAGTATAAGTGCATAGAGGGAGAGACGTTTTCATTCTTAAACCTGGAACATCAATTTGCCGGCTGGAACTTTACAGACAATGGTATGCTCTGGGCTTATAATCAGAACTACTTTGACTGGATTAATCAAGAAGGTTACGCTGAAGAAGAAGGATGCAAATGGATAGACAGGTTCATCTCTGATGTATGTAAGACGGAAGACGGAAGAAGACAGATGGTCGGATTGGATCCCTATCCGACAGCGTTGCGTTGTATCAACTGGGTAAAATTCTTCTGTCGTTTCCCGAATTCTGCCACAAAGCTCCGGGATGACGCATTGTATTCGCAATTGAGGCTTCTGGAAAAGAAACTGGAATACCACCTGTTAGGTAACCATCTTTTAGAAGACGCCTATGCTTTATACATTGGAGCCTCATTTTTTAATGATAATCGTCTGTTGAAGAAAGCTGAAAAGCTTATTTTGGGTCAATTGAAAGAGCAGGTGCTTCCCGACGGGGCACATTATGAGCAATCGCCCATGTATCACTGCCTATTGCTCGATAGGTTGTTGGATTGTATCAACATCCGCAGGACGGATGCATTAGTGGGATATGCGCAGAAGATGCTTGGGCATTTAGCGAGCATTACATGGAAAGACGGAGCGATTCCCATGCTGGGCGATTCTGCAAAAGGAATTGCCCCTTTGCCTGAGAGAGTCTTTGACTATGCGCAACGGCTTGGATTGGAATGGGGGAGGATTCCGATGAAAGCGTGCGGATACAGAAAAATGGTTTCAGATCCCATGGAAGCGATTGTGGATGTCGGAAACATGACGGCCACCTATCAGCCTGGTCACAGTCACGCAGATACCTTAAATTACGAACTGCGTATTCATGGTAAGTCATTTGTGGTTGATACAGGTATTTCTACCTATGATAAGACCGGGCGTCGTCAAATAGAGCGATCCACAGTGGCGCATAATTGCGTTTCCCCAGATGGAAAAAACTCTTCTGAGGTATGGGGCGGTTTCAGGGTGGGAAAGAGATGCCATTGCGTAATTGCAAAGGACACGGGGAATATGGTTATAGCAAAGCATGATGGCTTTGACAAAGCGTGCTGTCGCAAGTTTGAAATGAAAGATGGAGCCTTCTATGTTGAGGATTGGTATGAGGGTGATGCTGTCAGCTATATTCACTTGGCAGAAGGCGCTTACGAACGACGCATCATGATTGATGGGGCTTTCAGCATAGAAAGTAAGCCATGGCAATACTCCATTGAATACAATAAGTTCATGGAAGGTAAGGTCATTGAAATAAGATTTAAAGGGAATTGTAGTTATACGATTCAGTAATCGTATGAAGATATTATATTTAACATATTATTTCAGACCAGACATTGGTGCCGGGTCGTTCCGTAACTCTTCGTTGTTTGAAGCCGTTCTTGAACAAATGGGAGATGGGGATTTCGTTCATGTGATTACCACCATGCCAAACCGTTATGGTAGTTATCGTGTAGAAGGATCAAAGGAAGAGACTGGGAAGAAATATAGGATTGACCGCCTGACTGTTCCTCTGCCCGTGAGTGGTACGGTAGAGCAAGCCAGGGCCTTTACTTCCTACTATAAGGGGGTAATGAACCTGATTAAGAAAGAGCATTATGATATGGTGTTTGCTTCTTCTTCCCGTTTGTTTACGGCCTTCCTGGGGAAGAGGTGTGCCGTAAAGAATAAATGCCCGTTGTATCTGGACATTCGTGACATCTTTGTGGATAACATGAAGGAAATCCTCAAGGGTAAGAAGTATATACAAATTCCGCTTGTCTGGGCATTGGGACTTATTGAGAAGTACACTTTCAAGAATGCAGATCATATCAACTTGATATCCGGAGGATTCCGTCCGTATTTTGAGAAGTACGAGAAACCGGCGTATTCTGAATACACGAATGGTATTGATGATATGTTCATAGAAGCAGGAAAGGAATCGTCCGTGATTGGAGGGAAGCCTTACGTTATCACATACGCAGGCAATATGGGACGTGGTCAGGGTTTGGAGAAGGTTATCCCTGAGGCGGCCAAACAATTGGGGGCGGACTACAAGTTTCATCTCATCGGAGATGGTGGAACCAGGAAACTACTGGAGGAAAAGCTGAAAAATCTTGGTGTAGATAATGTAGAACTGTCGAACCCGGTAGCCAGAAAAGAGCTGATTCAGTACTACAGGGAATCTACTTTCTTGTTCTTTCATCTGAATGATTTGGAGGCGTTTAAGAAAGTGTTGCCTTCGAAGATGTTTGTGTATGGTGCTTTTGATAAGCCCATCATTGCGGGTGTCGGCGGCTATGCCGCCCAGTTTGTCGAGAAGAATATTCCTAATCATATCTTGTTCAACCCCACCGAGGTAGATGACTTCGTGAATCAGCTGAGGAATTATCAGTTGAAGTTTGAACACAGGGATGATTTTATCAAGAACTTCTCGCGTAAAAGCATTGATAAGGAATTGGCAGCTAGTATTGTCGGCCTTTTGAAAAAATAATGAGGACAGCAACGTGAAGGGGAATGATAATAAGAATGAGCTTGTGTTCTTTGTGATGTCCCTGTCGCATCCAAGATGCATAAAGAGAGTGGCTGCTTTCAGGGATGCCGGATACCATTGTATTGTTTATGGCTATCGACGGGGGCTTTATGATGTGAATGAATATCCGGACGGGATAGAGGTACACTTATTGGGAGAAGTCAAAAACAGAGATTATAAGAATAACTTTTGGCGGGTGAAAAAGGATGTGGCAAAAGTGCTTCATCAACATGGGAGCAAAACCCGTTATTATGCCTTTGGTTTTACCCCATCTCTGTTCTTCGCCATTAAAGGTGCTCATTTTATCTACGAATGTTCTGATATCAGGTATGCAATCCCTAAGTTCAATAAAATACGTTGGTTATTTAAGTTGATTGACAGGTGGCTGATCAGAAAATCCAGGGTCACTGTCATGACATCCGGCGGTTTTGCTGTATTTTTTGGAGCAGAGAAAAATGAAAAGGTTGTCATTTTGCCCAACCGTGTCAGCCCGAGTTTGTCAACCGTGGTGAGAAAAAGTCTTTCGGCTTCAGAACACTTATCCTTTGGTTTTGTCGGATTGATCAGATATTGGAATATTCTCCGTTTTGCGGAAGTGATCGGGAATGATTTTCCCGAATATTCTTTCCACTTCTTTGGAGCGGTTGATCCGGTATATAGTAAAAAATTTGAAATAATAACAGCAAAGATCCCGAATGTAATCTATCATGGGAAGTTCAGGAGTCCTGAAGATTTGGCCGACATATATAGGCATCTTGATTTGATTGTTGCGTGTTACGATAATGCAACACTGAATGTTCAGATAGCAGAACCCAATAAACTCTATGAATCTTTGTTGTTCTGTAAACCGATCATCGTTTCTTCGAATACTTATCTTTCAAGGAGAGTCCAACAGTTCGGATGTGGTTATGTAATTGATGCGAACGAATATGATTCCGTGAAAGCGTTTATTGCAAATTTGAGGATCGATGATATCAACCGTGTGTCAGGCAACGAATTGGCCATATCATTATCAGAAATTATAGACGATCCTTCCGCGTTGTTGGAGAAAGTAAGCAGTCTATGAACATAAGTGTCTTTTTCTCCCTCCTCCAGGCTGGGCTGTGGGAGCAGGATGTCCAGCTTGTGCCAGCTAAGGATACGGATTGGCGTGGTATCTTCCAGCTTGCGGAGGAGCAGTCTGTGACGGGGTTGATTGCGGCGGGGCTGGAGCATGCGGCAAGCCCCGTCCCGAAATCCGATCTTCGTCCGTTCTTGATGCGGGTGCTTGCCGTGGAGGATACCAATTCGCGGATGAACCGGTTCATTGAGCAACTGATGGAGCGTTTGCGGGCGCAGGGCATCCAGGCGGTGCTGGTTAAGGGGCAGGGGGTTGCGCAGTGTTATGCGCGGCCGTTATGGAGGTCGTGCGGGGATGTGGATTTGTTGTTCGATGCGGAGAATTACGAGAAGGCAAAGGCTTGGATTGTATCTGAGGGCTATGAGCATCGGGATGAGATAGCGAAAAGGAAACACCTGGCCACTTATATGGGGGATTGGGAGGTCGAATTGCATGGAACTATGCGAGGCGGTCTTTGGCCCAGGGTTGACAAATGTATCGATGCAATCCAGCACGAAGTATTCTCTCAGTCTAAGTTCCGGGTATGGAAAAATGGTGGCTGTGACGTACTGCTGCCTGCTCCGGAAGAAGATGCGATGCTTGTTTTCTGCCACATCCAGAAGCATTTTTTCAGAAGAGGCATCGGCCTGCGGCAGATCTGCGACTGGTGCCGGTTGCTCTGGACGTACCGCGATTCGATCGACCGCGCACTACTGGCGCGTCGGCTCGACAAGATGGGATTGCGCTCGGAATGGAAAGCATTCGCGGCTTTTGCCGTGCAGGATCTCGGGATGCCGGTTGAGGCCATGCCTTTTTACGATGCGGCGCCACGCTGGAAGCGGAAAGCCCGTCGCATTCGTGCCTTCATTCTGCGTGTTGGCAACTTCGGTCATAACCGCGATATGAGTTATTACCGGAAGTATCCCTTCCTGATCCGCAAAACCATCTCTCTAGGACGCCGTCTCGCGGACTTTGCCACCCACGTTCTCATCTTCCCGCTTGACTCGCTCCGTTTTCTCCTTCGCGTCCTGATTCATGGTTTTGGGGCAGCGATGAAGGGGATATGAATCCGCCATGGAAGAACAATTCAAGTATAGCGTCTCGCCGAACAACATCCATCTGGATTTTTCTTTCCAGGTGCCTAAGAAGGACTTTGAACGGGAATTGACGTCCATCCGAGCAGAGCACCCGGAGTCTCTAGTGTGGAACCGGTCGATTCGGTCGCTTGTGCGGGAGTGGGCTACGCACAATGCTTTCTATGCGTTGGGGATTTTTCGTTCGCGGACTGCGCATATGGACTTGAACTGGCCTCAGGGTTGGTTGTTCCGTCTGGGTTACGCAATCATCGGGTGGCTGGTCTGGCCGTTTATCAAGTAGAGGAACTGACTTAAACGAAACGTTATTAATTGTAATTTTGCGGAGCATAACTGAATTAATCTTTATTATGAAGCACTTCTATCTTTTCCTTCTCCTTCCGCTGCTGG
>JAEEGL010724023.1_pt1 | contig 28891 bp, 21 predicted proteins | sample 9134231 | NCBI WGS metagenome assembly JAEEGL01 (sample SAMN16246548, study PRJNA631951) | gut metagenome | biome: gut microbiome; feature: rumen; material: fiber-attached | host: Bos | place: Iran: Karaj | collected 2018-10 | reverse complement strand
GTCACCTACGTCACCAGGCACGGGCGCGACGGCAACGACCATGAGGTTCCCGTGGAGTGGATCGAATATAAGCCCATCCGGCGGACGGTGCCCATGGCCGTCACCGAACGGGCGGATCTGAAGCTGCCGGACTTCCGGGCCCTGGTGGAGGAGAATGAGGCGTTGCGGGAGGCCGTGTTCAACTCGGGGCTGCCAACGGCGGACCGGCATTTCCGGCGGAACCTGATCGCATTTGTGAACACGACGGCCGATACGTTGAGGGTGAGATGAGGCAATGGGGCGGGCGGGCGAGGAGGGAGCGGCTGGCCGACGACCAGCCGTCAGGAGGAGGGAGGCATGAGGCAATGGGGCTTGTCGCGGAGGAGGGGGAGGGGTAGAGTTGAGGAGATATGAAAACGAGATTGTTGTTGGCTATGTTGGGTGTTGCGGCGGTGGGGGTGGTGCTGGCGGGGGCGGCGTATGGGGAGTGTTCGTATTGCGGGTCGTCGTCGTTTGGGTCGTGTCCGTATTCGAAGGTGCACAAGCATACGGACTATGGGGCGGACCGGTGCATGTTCTGCGGGTCGTCGTCGTATGGCTCATGCAGCTATTCGCCGCATGGGAAGCATGAGCATGGGTATGGGCATGGGAAGTGCCGATTTTGCGGGTCGGGCAGCTTTGGGTCGTGCAACTATTCGCCGAGCGGGGTTCACGAGCACTGATTTCGCGCCTTTCGGCGCGAAAAGTTAAAAAGTTCCGAAGTTGAAAAGTTGAAAAGTACTCTTCAACCTTTCAACTCTTCAACCTTTCAACTCTTCAACCCTTCAACTTTTCAACTTTTCAACCTTTCAACCACCCAACAGGGGAAAGGATCAGGGGTCGTTTTCTTCGGGGAGGACGCCTTGGGCGGGGTGTTCGGGGAGGGGGAGGCCGGCGGCGGCGGCGATGGCGTCCTGGAGGTAGTGTTCGGGAGGGGGGAATCCGGCGGTGGTGCGGAGGAGTGCGCCGTCGGGGGAGAAGAGGAATGCGGTGGGGTTGGCGCGGAGGGGGGCGCGGCGGGCGAGGGCGCCGAGGGTGATGTCGTCGGCGCGGCAGAAGCGGATGCGCCGGGCGTCGTCGGAGAGGGGCCAGGCGGCGATGCGGGCGTCGATGTCGGCGTCGGCGCCGGTGAGGAGGAGGACGAGGTGTCCGGCGTTGGCGTCGGCGAGGGAGGCGGCGAGGGCGGTCCACTCGGGGAGGGCGTCGAGGGTGACGGGGTCGCTGGCGTCGAGGACGAGGAGCCAGTAGGGAGCGCCGCGGAGTTCGGAGGTCTGCCAGGGGGCGAAGGTGTTTTGGTCGTCGAGGCGCCGGAGGGCGAGGTCGTCGAGCTGCACGGCGTCGATGGCGGCGTTGCGGAGCTCTTCGGGGGTGGGGGCGCGGTTGCAGGCGGGGAGGGCGGAAAGGAGGAGGATGGCCGCGGCGAGGAGGGCGGCGGGGGCGAAGGGGTGGCGGCTAGGTGTCATGGTCGGTCTCCTGTGGGATGGATGCGGCGTCGGCGAAAGGCTGGGGAAGGGGGATCTTTTGCGGGGGGAGCTGGGCGCGGAAGAGCTCCATCTGGCGGACGAGGTTGCCTTTGCCGGTGCTGAGGAGGGCGAAGGCGCGGTCGTAGGCGCTGCGGGCCTTGTCGAGGGCTTCGGAGATGGCGTTCATCTCGGTGGCGAAGGAGGAATACTTGGCGTAGACCTGGTTGAGGCGGGAGTAGACGGAGCCGACGGCGGCAAGCTGGTTCTCGGCGCGCCAGAGGAGCTCGATGATGCGGAGGGCGGCGAGGAGGGTGACGGGGGAGACGGGGAGGACCTTGGAGCGGGCGGCCTCGTCGAGGAGGGCGGGATCGGCGTCGAGGGCGAGGGCGTAGGCGGGCTCGGAGGGGACGAAGAGGAGGACGAAGTCGGGCTGGCGTCCTTCGAGGCCGGGGAGGGTTTCGTAGGCGCGGGAGGCGAGGCCGGCGATCTGGGCCTTGAGGGCGGCGGCGTGGGCCTTGGCGGCGGCGGCGCGGGCGGTGGTGTCGGCGGCGTGGATGAAGTCGAGGTAGTGGGTGAGGACGGCCTTGGAGTCGATGACGACGAAGCGGTCGCCGGGGAGGTTGACGATGACGTCGGGGCGCTGGCGTTTTTCGGAGGTGGAGAGGGTGGGCTGGAGGCGGTAGGCGACGTCCTTGGGGAGTCCGGCGAGCTCGAGGAGGTTCTGGAGGGTGGTTTCGCCCCATCGGCCGCGGATGTTGGTGCTGCCGCGGAGGGCGGAGGCGAGGGTGGTGGCGGAGGTGGAGGCGTCGTGGGTGATCCGGGAGAGGTCGGTGAGCTGGCGGGCGAGGGTTCCGGCCTGGCGGGTGTTGGCGTCATGGTCGCGGGCGAGCTGCTCGCGGAAGTTGCGGAGGTCGCCCTGCAGGGGCTGGAGCATGGAGAGGAGAGAGGCGCGGTGGGCGCGTTCGGCGCGCTCGGACTGGTCGTCGAGGGTGGCGATGGAGAGGCTTTTGAACTCGTCGAGGAGGGTCTGGCGTTGCTCCTGGAGCATCTGGAGGCGGCCGGTGACGTTGGCGAGGTCCTCGCGGGCCTTGGTCCCGGCCTGGGCGAGGGCGGCGGCGGCCCGGGCCTTTTCGCGGTGGGAGCCGATGAGATGGCCGACAATCCAGCCGACGACGAAGGCGGCCAGGGCGCAGACGAGGCCGAAGGCGTAGGGGAAAAGCGGGGATTGGAGCCAGTCGTTCATGCGCGGAACAGTCTAGCACAGGGGGAGGGGCGGGGGGAGAAAAAAGGAGGCGAGGCGGGTGAAAGCCCAAAAGGGATGAAAAAAGGAATAATGGGCGTGGGGAGGGGTTATGGCCATGTTTAGTGGGTGTGGTGTGTCTGTTAGGCTATGATTTTGTGCAATACGATGCTTGTTTGGGCCTATTTTTGTGTTGACTGTCATGGGGGCATGGGGTAGGGTGCCGACGGAAGGAAGAACGATGAGCTACCTCAAACGGAAAATCGATGGGGTTTTGGCGGCCTGGAAGGCTGGCGAAAAGCGGAAACCGCTCTTGCTCAAAGGAGCGCGGCAAATTGGAAAGACCGAATCGGTGCGTCGTTTTGCGACGGCGCATTACAAGTCGGTGGTGGAAGTCAATTTCGTGGAGCGGCCCGAATTTCGTCAAATCATTGAAGGGGGCTTTTCGACGGTGGAAATCGTGAGGCGGATGTCGATGCTGGAACCCTCCTGGCGGTTCGCACCGGGGGAGACGTTGCTGTTCTTCGACGAAATCCAGGAGTTTCCGGAAATCGCCACAAGCCTGAAGTTCTTTGCCCAGGACGGCCGTTTTGACGTGATTGCGAGTGGTTCGCTGCTCGGAGTCCACTATCAACGCATCGCCAGCCATTCGATGGGGTATAAGACGGAAGCCGAGATGCATTCGATGGATTTCGAGGAGTTCCTTTGGGCTTTGGGGTATGGGTCGGATTTCATCGAGGACATCTACGCGCACATGGCGGAGAGGCGGCCATTCGGGGTGGTCGAGTCAAGGGTGTTGCGTGAAAGGTTCCGGGATTATTGCATTCTTGGCGGGATGCCGGAAGTGGTGGAGGGGTATGTCGGGCGGGGGACGTTCGAGGGTACGCTTGAATTGCAGCGCTCTCTGGTGGCGGGTTGGCGGGACGATGCGCGGAAATACGCCGGGGGATTGGACCAGGGGCGCATCCTGAACGTGCTGGACCACGTGCCCGCCCAATTGGCCAAGGAGAATCGCAAATTCCAGATCAGCAAGGTTGCCCACGGGGCGAGGTTCCGGGACTACCGCGGTTGCGTGGACTGGCTGGCAGACGCAGGAATCGTTTTGCCTTGCCACTGTTTGTTGGCACCGTCGCTGCCCCTGAAGGGCAACTATGACCCGGACAAGTTCAAGCTCTATCTGGCCGACACCGGGCTGCTCGTCTCAATGCTTGACGATACGGCCCAGCGTGACCTTCGCGCCGATCGTCATTTCGGAATCTGGGGAGGGGCGCTCCATGAAAACACCGTCGCCGAGGCGCTTCGCAAGTCGGGGCTAAGCCTTTATTACTGGAAGCGTGACGAATCGCCGCTGGAGGAGGATTTTTTCGCGCGGGATGCACGGAATCTGGTGCCCATCGAGGTCAAAGCCACGAACAGACGGTCCCGGTCGCTTCGCACGTTGATTGACGATCCGCGATATCCCGATATCGAATGGGGCATCAAGCTGGCCGATGCCAACATCGGATTTGAGAATCATGTGCTCACGCTGCCGCGTTTTTGCGCGTTCCTTCTCGCCCGGTTGCTGCGAGAGGGCTGACAAGGAGCGAAAAAGCCAGAAAGTCCGCAGGCGGGCCGCCGGCGTCCCCGGAAGGGGGGGACGGCCCAGCCAGCCGCGGGGATCAGGCGCGGAGGGCGTGGTAGCGGGCGATGAGGGCGTTGGTGGAGGAGTCGAAGGCGGGGGGGCGGGCGGCGTCGAGGAGGTTGGGGAGGATGGAGGTGGCGAGGACCTTGCCGAGCTGGACACCCCACTGATCGAAGGAGTAGATGTTCCAGATGACGCCCTGGACGAAGATCTTGTGCTCGTAGAGGGCGACGAGGGAGCCGAAGGTGGCGGGGGTGAGGGCTTGCGCGAGGAGGGTGTTGGTGGGCTTGTCGCCGGGGAAGGTCTTGTGGGGGACGAGGGGCTCGGGGACGCCTTCGGCGCGGCATTCGTCGGCGGTCTTGCCGAAGGCAAGGGCGGCGGTCTGGGCGAAGAAGTTGGCCATGAGCTTGGGATGGTGGTCGCCTACGGGGTTGAGGGAGCGGGCGAACCCGATGAAGTCGCACGGGATGAGGCTTGTGCCCTGGTGGAGGAGCTGGTAGAAGGCGTGCTGGCCGTTGGTGCCGGGCTCGCCCCAGACGATGGGGCCGGTGTCGTAGTCGACGACGGCGCCGGACTTGTCGATGCGCTTGCCGTTGGATTCCATGTCGCCTTGCTGGAAGTAGGCGGCGAAGCGCGCGAGGTACTGGTCGTAGGGCAGCAGGGCCATGGACTGGGCGCCGCAGAAGTTGCGGTACCAGACGCCGAGCAGCGCCAGGATGACGGGCAGGTTTTGCTCAAGCGGGGCGGTGCGAAAATGGCAGTCCATGGCGTGGTAGCCGTCGAGCATCTCCATGAAGTGCGCGGGGCCGATGGCGATCATGAGCGAGAGGCCGATGGCGGAGGGGAGGGAGTAGCGGCCGCCGACCCAGTCCCAGAAGCCGAACATGTTGGCCGTGTCGATGCCGAACGCCGCCACCTTGTCCGCGGCCGTGGAGATGGCCACGAAATGGCGCGCGACGGGGGCGTTGGGCGCGGCGGGGTCGGCGGGGACGCCGCGGAGGAGCCAGGCCCGGGCGGATTCTGCGTTGGTCATCGTCTCAAGGGTGGTGAAGGTCTTGGAGGCGATGAGGAAGAGGGTGGTTTCGGGGTTGAGGCCCTTGAGCGTCTCGGCGAGGTGGGTGCCGTCGATGTTGGAGACGAAGTGGAAGCGGAGGGTGGGGTGGGCGTAGTGCCTGAGGGCGGCGGTGGCCATGGCGGGGCCGAGGTCGGAGCCGCCGATGCCGATGTTCACCACGTCCGTCATCGGCTTGCCGGTGCAGCCCGTCCAGGCGCCCGAGCGGACGGCGTCCGCGAACTTGGCCATCTTTTCCAGAACGGCCCGGACATCCGGCATGACGTCCTTGCCATCCACGTAGACCGGCTTGTCCGAGCGGTTGCGGAGGGCGGTGTGCAGGACGGCCCGGTTTTCCGTGACGTTGATCTTCTCGCCGGAGAACATCGCCTCGCGGGCGGCCTCGACGTTGCGGGCGCGAGCCAGGGCGAAGAGCAGGGACATGGTCTCGCGGGTGACGAGGTTCTTCGAGTAGTCGAGGGTCCAGCCGCAGGCTTCGGCGGTGAAATCGGCGGCGCGGGCGGGATCGTCGGCGAACGCCTTCCGCAGCGAAAACGGAGCCAGGGCGTCATGATGGCTCTGAAGGGCCATCCATTCGGTGGATTGCGTGAGTTTGGACATCTGGGAACTCCTTCCTTGTGGGCTTGCGTTGCGGGATGCGCGGACAATACTCTTCAAGCGCGCGCGGGGCAAGGCGGAATCGCGGGGGCCGGCCGACGGCCGACCATCAGGAGGGGGCGGGAGGGATGCGTAATGGAAAGGGGGCGTAGTGTCAATCACTTGATTTACTGGCCGCTTGATGGTGCGCTTGCTCTACCAAGTTTTGAGTGGAACAAAGGATGTTTTTGGGGTATGCTTTCACTTCGTTCGCACCAAACCGGACAAAACAATGGCCGAAAAGTGCAATATACACGAATCTTCATGCCAGGAAAGAATACTCCAACATCAAAAGCCGGGTCATTGGCCCGCAACGGCAGGTCAACCCAGAAATCGGAACGAGTGAGATTCTCGGGGCACCAGACATTTGTTGCCCGGAATGGTTGGCTTGAAAAGGGTGTTCGTCTCATTCAGGATGATCCGGGCGGGTTCCTCGCCGCCGATTCGGTTGTCCGGCTTGGCGTCGGCAAGAACATGGTCGAGAGCATCAAGTATTGGTGTTTGCAGACCGGATTGATCGAAGATGCGGACGAGCCGGCCACGATGCGGTGCACCGACCTCGGCCGTTTTCTGTTCGGGATGGAGTCGTTCCCGGCGTCGATCCGTTTCTCGAAGACGACGCCTTCCTCTGGCTGCTGCACTACCAGATGGTGGCCAATGCACCCCTTTCGACTTGGAGCATGATGCTCAACCACTACAACAAGCCCGCATTTCGCAAGAAAGACGCAGGCGCCTTTAAAATGGCCGAAGCCTCTGTCCTCCGTGCCGCCCTTCTCCTTGTGCTTGCCGAACTCGATGTGAAAGGATAACGAACATGAGCACGCCTTCCGTTCCCGTCCCGAGGAACTCTTCCTCCCTGACCGGGTATCCCGACTGGCTCCAGGAGGTTTCCCGCCGGTACCGGAGGAGCCAAATCAAGGCGGCCGTGGCCGTGAATACCGAAATGCTGAAGTTCTACTTCGGGCTTGGCCGGGACATCGCCCTAATGGAACCCGACCAGCCGTGGGGAAGCGGATTTCTGCAACGGTTGAGCGTGGACCTCAAGACGAAGATGCCGGACGCCGGGTGTTTTTCGCCGACGAACCTCAAGTACATGCGCTATTTTTGGAGGCTCTATTCGCCATTTTTGCCCGGTCCCCAAGTTGGGGACGGATTGTCGGACGAAATTCGTCCCCAGGTTGGGGACGAATTGGAACCCGGGATTTCCAAAAACGGCGACGGGGCACCCGGGGCGATTTTCCTCCGCCCGAGTGGTCTATCCGACGCTCCCGTCTTCCACGTTCCTTGGGGCCACCACAAGCTGCTCATCGACAAGTTCTCGTCCGCTCCCGAAACGGCCCTCTTCTACGTCCGGGAAACGGTGAAGAACGGCTGGAGCCGGGCCGTCCTCCTGAACTTCCTCGACACGAAACTGCACGAACGACAGGGCAAGGCCGTCTCGAACTTCGCCATCGCCTTGCCCAAACCGGACAGCGATCTCGCACAGGAAATGACGAAAGATCCGTATTGTTTCGACTTCGCGGCTCTCACGCCCAAGTACCGGGAGAAGGAACTCAAGGACGCGATGATGGCGCACATCGAGCGATTCCTGCTGGAACTCGGACAGGGCTTCATGCTGGTCGGCAGGGAATACCGCCTGGAGGTGGGCTCGAAGGAGGTGTTCGCCGACCTGCTTTTCTTCCACATGAACCTCAACCGATATGTCGTGGTCGAGGTCAAGGCCGTCGAATTCGCCCCCGAACATCTGGGCCAGCTGGGGCTCTACGTCTCGGCGGTGAACCACACCCTCAAAAAAGCCTCCCACGAGCCGACAATCGGTCTGCTCATCTGCAAGACGAAGGACAACACGATGGTCAAATGGGCCCTCGAATCGACCCAGCATCCCATCGGCGTTTCCGAATACCGCATCAGCGAAATCCTCCCCAGGGAAGTCGCGAGCAATCTCCCGACCATCGCCGAGATCGAATCCGGCCTCGCGCTTACCGATGGGGCGGACACAAAGGACCTCCGCCCGTGAGCGCAACCCCTTCCGCCAAGCCCGTCCGCCACATTCTCGCCCTCTCCGGCGGCAAGGATTCCTCCGCCCTCGCCGTCTTCATGAAGGACAAGGTCCCCGATATGGAATAGGTGTTCTGTGTCACAGAGAAGGCGTTGTTAGCCATTTGCATTTTCAACCGTGTTTTACAACTAAACCATGGAGATGTCGTGAACCTAGAATCGCAAGTTCGAGAAGAGAAATTCGAACAATTCCCCGAATCACTTTTTGCGTGGGGTAATTCAGGTGCTTACGCCATCTGCCGCAGTTCCGACGTTGGGTCAGGCTGGCAGAAACCGCCATTGAGGACCCGTTTGATAATGCAACTTGAAACGCTGGCCGATAGAATCCTCGATGGGAGCGTTTCCGCGCAGGCAAATATCTTCCTCGTTGGGGGCCCCGGCAATGGCAAGACGCATGCGGCAAAGTATTTTTTGAAACGAGTGCTGAAGGACAAGTTCGATGAGATGCCGACCTCAGCGACGGGGTCGGTGACAATGGAACTTGCTGATAGCACATTGCCTGTTAGTCATCTTCACTATATTGAAGACGCATCGGCCGGACAGGACAACGGAGCGATCTACAAGCGATTCATAGATGATGTAGAGGAGTATGTCCTCACACCACGGCAAAACGCTATATTCCTGTGTTGCGTCAATCGAGGGATTTTGGCAACGGTACTTGCAAAGATTGCCAAGCGAGAAATTGAAGCATCTCTGGAGGCAAGAAAGTTCATCGCCACTTTGTCGTCCGTTGTTTCGCCCGATGCGACCCCCAAGACGCTATGGCCGTTTGAGTCAAAGGGAAAAATATACATTCATCCAATGGACGAGGAGAGTCTTCTGGAGTGTATAGACGATCGGCATCCAGTTGCCATTGATATCCTTGACGAAATTTGTGCTGAGGATGATGGACGTTGCCAGTCGTGTGCAAACGCGCAAAAATGCCCTATTTGTGCCAATATGGCCGCGTTGCGCGATGAGAAGCGGCGAGGAAGTCTTCTTAAGATTCTGAGGTATTATGAAATCGTCTCTTCGCGGAGACTTTCGTTCCGGGATTTGTTTGCGGTCTTCAGCCAGCTCGCGGCAGGTTCGCCCTATGAGTATGTCATAAACAGGAAGAGGACAAGCCCTTGCAAATGGGTCGAGAAACAGATCGAACTATCTTCTTCCAATCTTCGGGAGGACAGGCTTTCGGCTCTGTTTGCTCTCGCCTCGGCGCTCTATCACAACAGGCTCTTTGGAACATGGGACGACTTTAGGGTGCAGGCAAGACCTCTTTTGAAACTGGCAAAAGGGTCGAGGATTGCATCCATCAAGGCTGTCGTACCCGTGCTCCAGTCAATTGCGTTGCTGATTCGTAGGAGTGCAACCGCTTCTGCGCAGAATTATCTGCCGAAATGTGCTGCGATGCTTGACCCGGCTCTTGCAGATGCGGCGGCCGTTGGCGATGGTGTGCAGGAATGCATAGGAAAAATCCGGCTATACGAGGATGTCTTCTGTAAATCACTCACGCTTGGCATAGACACGTTTCTCAATGACAGGTATTGTCCTCCTTCAGATGTTGAAAGAGGGCTGTTCCTTGAGGTTCGGAGTATCGAACAAGATCAGAACATTCTTGATATGCCCGTTTCCGATCCGGAGTTCCAGACGGCGCAAACAATCATGTCCGTCTTGCGGGTGGCGCTGTCTCGAATGGCGAAACGAGCGATTGGGGCATTTGATGCATTCGTTTACGCGGGTGATAGGCTTGACGAGTATCGGGCAATGCTGGAGAACGATTCGTCGCATCCGAATCTCGCGGCCAAGAAACGTCGACTCTGCTCCACGATTCAAGGGTATCTTTTTCCTGAGGGGCTATTTTCGTGTTCCATGTTGGCGACGCTTGGACAGGCAGAGCCTGATGAGGCAAATGGTTTCTTCTTGAAAAACGCCCGCCCGGCCCATTTTGCGATTTCATCGAGAGGAGCGGGAGATGGCATGACTCGGAATCTTCTATTTGTGCGTGAGGCTGACCTTGGGCTGTCAATAAAGGTGAACTTCGACATCTACTCGGCTTTGGTTGACCTTCAAAATGGACTTAACCCTGCCTCATTGCCGGCACGGATCAACGACATTTTCGATGGCGTCAAATTGCGAATACAGGGGCGACTGTGCCACAATTGGGATCTGAGTGCTTCAAGATTTCTCTACCGCGACCGGGATGGTGAGCGGTATTCCGTGAGCTGGAACCCCGACGAGGGCTTCTTCCCATCAGAAAGGTAAAAGGATCGACTTATGGACTGGGATGGACAGTATGACGGCATTAGGGAGTCTGGCGCGTTTTTCAGACCCATGCGAATCCCTGAACAATGTTCGGGCGAGATGTTGTCGGCAGAGTTACAGCGAGAGTTCTGCTTCCGTCCGCTTGACGACGCCTTCATTCAGAACACTGGTAGCCGCCTTCTTAAGAAACTAAGGAAGGCACAGAGCGCGGATGCTGTCTGGCTTTCACATTTTTTCGATGTTGTCGCGAGATACCCTGTGCAGTCGCGCCGGGCGGCAAAACATGACATTGCCTACGTGATTCCTTTCATCCCTTCGATAGCTCTGTTTTCCACTCCAAGACGCGTGACGAAGAGAAACGAGGGCGACACAAACGGGCAGGATAGGTCCTGGAAGCCTGGTCCGTTCATCAAGGAGTGCCTCTCATACTGCCTGCCTTCAGAGCAGTTGGACGTATTCTTTAGAGAAATCCAGGCTGCCGTGCAGGTATCCGACGCCGACGATCTGTTTGCCAGATTTATTACAGAGAAGACCAACGAGGCACTGCGAGAGCATCTTGATATCAGGATTACCGACATGCTGTTTCCTGAAGCCTACAGGCACGAAAAGGAATGCTTCATGCCGCAGACTGTGAGAGACAGGATTTCTGTTGCCCCGTTTAAGCGGTTTGCTGATGACATCAAGGCGGTGTTGTCGGTTAAAACTTGCGTCTCAAGGCGTCAGTTCATGGCAATGCTTGAATCTGTCATGCGAATCGGGACTTCTGCGCATGTCCTGTGGATGTGCAACATAAACAGACGACTTGAGAAGGACTTGTTCGCACTGTTCAACAGCGATGAAGGCCAATTTACGGAAGCGCAGTTGTTCGATGCCCTGAATATGCCTTCTTCTGGAATTCTGTCCTACGGCATGAATTTCCAGACTCGGATGAAGGATTTTTTCAAGGCATACGAACGCAGCACCAAACGGCTTTCGTTCCTATTGTACAGACTGAAAGAAGTTACATCGCTTCCACACGAGACATACGATTGGTCGTTGCCAGAAACGTTCGTCAGGAGTGTCAACGAGATCAACGGATACATAAAGGCCAATCCAACTTTCCTTGTCGAATATGAGTCGGATTTTTCCCGCCACTATCTTGATGCAATCAAGAAGTATACCCTCAAGGTCGATTGCCAGGCAACGCATCTGCTGCGTTTCGTGCAGACTGTGCTTGTCCAGAATAATCAGCCATCAAGCGAGCGGTATTCACGTTATGACCAGTCTTATCTTCTGCGACACAGGACGCATAGCAACCGCTCGGCCGTGATAGTGAACGCAGGGGCCGTTACGCTGATGTCACTCGTTCATGGATGCAGCTGCAACAACAGCACTGTCTTGCTGTCGAATCTTATCGACGCACTTCTGGCGTATGGAGTATCCATTCCGCCAGGGGAGACGATGGAAACGTTTAAGATGCAGCTGAGGGAACTTGGTTTGACCATAGACAGTCCTGACGCGGAATCTGGAATGGTGCTGCAGGATATTGTCGAAACGGGCGAGGAGGCGATCTGACATGGGCACAAGACTTCTTGAGCAACTTCATACGTATACCACGCGCAAAACCGGGCAGAGCGCTACGGCTCAGCTGTTCTGTTTTCAGGGGCTGTCGTTTGAGATGGCCGGAAGATTCGAGGAATATGTCCGCAACGGGCATCCAATAGTCCACAATGGAGAGGCGCTTGGGCTTTTTGTCCTCGATTCGGAACACCGTTGTCCCGACAGGGAGAATTTCATAGATGAGGCGGCGGCGGTTTCTCGACGTAACGACGCGAGTCACCATTTCATACTGCTCCAGCCTTACGGCACGTCCAGTTCGCTCTCCGTCGAGACGACTGTTGGCGTGATCGGTATTGAAAACAACGCATACGGTGACATGGATGAGCTGTGCGAATCTGAACTGTACAAAGAGATTGTTTCTGCGGCAATTGTGTCCGGCGGAGACGCAAGTTCATACGCATCGTCTCTCATACATGCCAGTGTCGGCGAACTTCTTTCCAGCGATGACGACTCCATTAATGAAGTGTGGGGATTTCTTGACGGACTGCTCGACATCACGGCGAACGGGATGTCACTTCCTCATATGGAGGCGTATTGCGGATATCCTTCGTCGCAAGGCTTGAGTATCGCCGAGGCCGGCAGAATGCAAAAGACCTTCCACAAAGACCTGCTGGAGGCGATAACCGACACAGTGGTGATGGGGGAGATGATGGATTCCCTCTTTTCCGAGGCCGAGCGCGACGACACAGGGTTCAATGAGAGCGACGTGACCGCATTCAAGGATTTCATTGATGCGGAGATCCCTCGTCTTGATGTTACGCCTCATCTGGCTTTCTCAGCTTCATACCGGCAAGCTCGCCAGTTCATGTCGTGGTGGAACGCAATTGGCCTCAAGGACATCATCAAGGCCATACAAGGTACCGAAGACAGGACGGCACTCAACATATCGGCTGTTGATGCCCTTGCTGGCGAGTGCGGCAGCAAGAAGCAACCCATCGTGTTTGCTGACAAGGTGAAGTTCAATGTGAAGAGCAACCTCGCCTCGAACGACGAATTTGAGGTGCGCAAGGGAAGGTCCGCCAACGTCCCCATCGCTGAAGAGTCGTTGCCAGCTGGCGGCAACTTGATGTATACCTATGTTCTCACGGAGGAAGAGAAGTCAAGTTCACGAAAAGATGCAGGCAAAATAAAACTTTTTCTTGGCTCAAAGCACACTCGCAAAACTTTTTCATGCGACGTACAAGTGCTTTCATGTCTCAAGTCTGGCATGTATCTGACGCTCAAGGACACCGAAAACATCCAGAAGGTCAAGCCGTTCAAGGTCAAGAGCCGTCGTGCGTCCAAGACATACAGAACAGAGGTGACGTTGATCGCCGCAGGCGACGTGACAGGCCTTTTATTTGTTGCAGATACGGCACGTCTGATTGTGGCCCCCGTGCAGTATGACGATCAAAACGGCGAACGTCAGTATTTCAATTTCCGAGCAGAGAGCAGTACCGCGGGCGAACTCTACAGTTTTAGAATTTCAGCTTACAATGAACTTTCGTTCCAGTTTAAGGGCGTTTCCAATGGCGAAGAATATACGTACGAGGTGGCGTTCTTTGTCAAGCAGGCGAACGTGTCCACGGACATATCCCCAACTTGGTACGATGAACACTTGAGACGGAATCTCTTGAAGGTCAATCGACCAATTAACCAAGCCGATGCCCAGGAAGTCGAACTTGCCGCCGGAATGGACATTTACCAACTGGAACAGGAATTCCTGCAGGTCGCAGCATCCGGCCTTGGCGGATACCCAGTGATTCTTGGAGACGACTACCGTGTCGTTCTGCGCCAAGGGGAGCGTCCTGATTATGCCATGCCGGTATCCTACACGCGGATACCTTTTGCCACCAACATAGACACGAGACCGGATTTCTCGGCGTGGAAAGCCTCGCTCGACTCCTTTGGAAGTGGATACAGGGATGCCAGGTTTGACCTCTTTTCTCGATTGGCAGTCGGCTATCCGGAAAAGAGGATCGAGGAGATAGACCTTGCATCGCTTACTCCTGATTATGAGGATCTTATATGTCGTTATGCGAAGGCTTATGGCGAGTGGCTGGCCGTGGACTATGCGAACGCATCCATCACGGACCAGATTTGGGTGTATCCTACGCGGGATAACAATACCTTGGACGAGTTGCCGCTGGAGGTCATATACCCACCGTATCATCCGTTACGTTTCGCATGGCTGTATCGGACACAAAAGATGATGGCTGCGAGCGAGACTGTCCGGCCTGACCCGGCAGTCTCTATATTCGATTCCGACACAATCCCAGACATGATTCATCTTCCGGTTGCCGATGTCGGAGGAAGAAACGGAAGCATAAGAACCATCCCATTCTTCTCCGTTCGATCGTCATCACACTACTGGGGCATTCTTAGGGATTATGCCGGCAGGGGAAGTTCTGTGCGTGGATACGGACACTTGTGGAGTGCAACATTTGGCCTCTCCTTCGAGCAAAGCGCCCAGACCATTACAAAGGAACAGGTGGAATCCGCATTGGACGATGCACGGGAAATGTGCCTTGCCAAGCCGTCGCTTTCGGTGTCCTTCAGTGGCACGAGCTGTGATTCCATCTGTCGAGACGGTATAATCTCTTGGAATAGGCAGTTTATAGACGAAGCCAATAACGATGTACAGCGCCTTGGCCCGCGACGCCTCAAGATATATGACGTAAACGGGTCGCACATGCCTTCAAACGAGGCTATCGCCGCAATTGGGGATCAGTCCAACGGTATGATCCAATGGTTTGCGCCAGAAGGGAACGCGGGAGCGGTCGATCTTTCGATTGCAACGCTCTCCGCTCGCGAACGATCCGTCCGTGACTCCACGCTTGGTGACAGCGTCACAGTGGCAGGAGGCCTTGGATGTTACCGGACACGCCAGCTTCGCGCTGGCTCGTACCTCATCGAGAGCCGAAAGACAAAGGCCATAGTAGGGTGGCGGGATGGCGCTGACGCATTGTCCGTTGCAATATCGTCCATCCTACATGGAATCGTTGCCCATGCGGGGTTGCAGATACAGGACGACAAGTCGCACATCGGCTTCCCCACAGATGTCCGCTCGTTGCTGTCCAACGAGAAATCTTCGTACTATGCCGTGTCATCGGCAGATGTGGATCATGCTTGCTTCGTGGCGGAAAGCGGGTCAGGTGATGCCTATCTGTGGGACTACCGTCTTCCGCAGAATAACATAGGATCAAGAAACGCGGACGGCTTCTACCTCCTTGCTCGAGAAACACCTGTGATGTGTAAGGCCGTGTCGCAGGCGATAGCGTCAATTAGCGGGTCGAATCGTGATATCCCGGAAGCTGTGATCAAAAACACGTTGCACATCACCGCGCAGCGAGGCATCCCGACGGTGAAGGATCTTACTCTGGGTGGGACAAAAGCGTTGGGCGAGGTTGGAATCCTTATCGCTGTGTCGGTTCTCCAAGGCGACATAACGACGACTCTTTCAGGTGGCATTTTCCCGCCTCTGGTTGAAGATGGCAATCGCGTATGGTTGAATTTCGTGGTTCCGTTCGATCCGTTCAGGAGGCAGTTCGAGTCACTTTTGCAGGGCGGAGAGCGGAAGGTGCGCCCCGACCTTGCCTGCATATCCATACTCTGCGACAAGGACGATTCCAAGCTGAAGCCCGTGTCGGCGAAGTTCTCGTTCGTCGAGGTCAAGGCTCGGACGCACAGGTTCAGTGACGCGGATAGACAGCAGGCCTTGCGGCAGTATTCTACTTGCCATGAGTTGCTTTCGAGTGTTGTTTCCAGCGAGGAGTTGTCGCTTCATACGCTTGCCGTATACGATTTCCTTGTGAGTCTGCTGACTTTTGGCTTCCGAGTGTTTTCAACGTTCACGAATGCGAATAGACTTAATTTGGACCACTTCTATACGGATGCTGTGGCTGCGATGTTTGGCGAGAAGTGGTTTGTGCAGATTGAGCATGAACCGAGGCTTCTTGTAGTGGACGCGGGCGAGTCCGCTGTAACAGACAAACGAGGCGACGTTCATTGTGTCCTTGCGCTTAACGGGCCTTCCGTGTGCGGGAACATCGCTGCGTCGGAAGCGATTGCCTTGCCGAGCGGACTCGAGCCTTATTGGGGACTGATTGCCGATGTCCCGGTCACCCCCTCGGCGGAAACCGTACGCGGATCGTCAACTGCGGTTGCGTCGGATGTAGAGCCTGCGGGCGACAACAGGAATATTGCGTCGGGTTGGGATAAGCCGGCGTCAGAAACACGGGTAGAAGCCCAGACAGAAACAACTTCCTCTAATGCCAATGAACCGTCATGTCCTGCGACTCCAATATCGACGCCACCATTGCCAGTAGAACAGCCTGTCGATGAGGCCCTTTACCAAGAGATGGCATCAGTCAGACAGGATCTTCTTGACGCACTCGGCGAGGCTGGCATTAGGGCAACGCTTGTAGAGGAACCGAAATTCTCGCCAAACAGTCTCATATTCGTATTTGACGGTTCCCCGCGCTCGATGTCGGTTGCGGCCATACAGTCGCGCATCACGGACATAAAAGTTCATTATGGCGTAGACATCAGAAGAATCGTCCCTTTGCGTCGGAAGGTGTCTATTCATGTTGCTCGCGAACACCGTCAGCGGGTGAATTGGGAAGAGGTATGGCCGCAGGTTGCGGAAGAATGCAAACGAGACAGAAAACTCTATATCGGTGTTGCGGAGGAGGATGGACGTTCGCTTTTTCTCGACCCTGTGGAGAACCATGCTCCGCATACCTTGGTTGCCGGGGCCACAAAGAGCGGCAAGTCGGTACTTCTGAGAAACCTCCTGTTCGGCATTGCATCAATCTATGAGCCGCACGAGTCGCGCATTATTCTTATCGATCCAAAGATGGGGCAGGACTATTATGCGTTTGCCGGGCTTCCGCACCTCTATGGTGGCGAGGGGGGGCATGGTTGGATTTCCACTCAGCAAGAGGCGGGGGATATGCTCCAGACCCTTGTTGCCGAGATGAACGCGAGGGCGAGGATGCTGTCGAAATACCATTGCGAGAACTTGCCCCAGTACCAAACAGTCGTTGGCAAGGATTCGCCGGACTGGATGCCCGCTCTCTGGATGTTCCATGATGAGTTTGCCACATGGATGCTAGACAGGGGCTACAAGCAGCTTGTTGACAATACAATTGCGCAGTTAGCTGTTATGGCCAGAAGCGTGGGCATTCACCTTGTTTTCGCAACACAGAGACCGTCGGCGGATGTAGTCACGCCGCAGACACGCAGCAATCTCGGCAACAGGCTTGTCCTGAAGGTTGCGGATGTCAACAACTCAACGATTGCGCTTGGCAGGCCTGGGGCGGAGAATCTGCTCGGAGGAGGGCACATTCTGCTTAAGCGTGAGGGAGAAGATGGTGACGAACCTGTGGAAGGCCAAGTTGCCTTCCACGACAAGAAGGACATAGAGGCTCAAGTTCGCGTCATGATTGCCGGTATGGCGGGATTGACGTTGGCAGAGCCGTTGGTGTCTCGGAGAGGTTAAAAAGAATCCATGATAAATATTGCTACAGTATTCAGCGGCATTGGCGCGGCGGAACACGCTCTTGACCTTATGGGCGTCGATGCGAACATCGTGTTCGCATGTGACAACGGAGAGCGTTATCTAAAGCCGTCAAACAAGACTCTGCTGAAGCAGTTTGAGGAAGAGACAGACTCGGCAAGGAAAGAGGAGCTTGCCCGTCAGCTTTATGAAGATTCAAAAAGGGCCATAGAGGAAAAACTGCCCTCTGTAGAAGACCCAGTCGCCAGAGAGCTGGCGGTTCGCAAGTTATATGATGCGACGAGACGCGTTAACTATGTCGAGCAGTCATACCGAGCTAATTATTCCATAGATGAGGGACACTGGTTTCAAGATGTTCGTTTTCTGGATGGGGCACGGTTTGCAAACAAGGTTGATATTTTTGTTGGCGGCAGTCCTTGCCAGAGCTTTTCCACATACGGCAAGAAAGGCGGACTTGGCGATGCGCGTGGAACGCTTTTCTACGAGTATGCCAGACTTGTTCAGCAGATACAGCCTATCGTATTCATTTACGAAAACGTCCAAGGTCTTCGACTTCACAAAAACGGCGATACATGGCGAAAAATGCAGGAGATATTTGCGAGTCTGAGTTACGACATTTATGAAGATGTACTTGATGCCGTGGACTATGGCCTTCCGCAAATGCGGAAACGGATGTTCGTCGTTGGAATTAGACAGGATGTTAAGCATTCTCGGTTTGTTTTTCCCAAAAAAAAGAGGTTGAGAAAAAAGGTCCAGGACTTCTTGGACAACGAAGTCCCTGACAATTATTATCTTCCAGAAAAGGGGTTCCAATGGGTTACCGATACTGCTCGAAATGACAACCATGCACGAGTCAACAAAAAAATTATGGGGTGTCAAACCGCTGTGCAGCAGGTAAACTGGTCTGGAGATTTCAGAATTGAACCGGCCAAGGAATCCCACAAGGCAGATCCTCGCATTTATGTCACAAAGTGGGGAGAAATTGATGAGGCGGTTGCAAGGAAACTTACACCGACAGAATGTTTCAGGCTGATGGGGTTCAAGCGGTTCAATATTTCGGTGCCTGATCGTGTTGCTTATCGACAAGCAGGGAATTCCATCGCTGTCCCAGTCATTCAAGCAGTGCTAAAGTCGGTTTTCACGGCGGTTCCTTCTTTGCGTCGCAAGACATATAAATCGAAGAAAACGAAAAAGAAGAAAGCGACGTTGAAAAGATCGAGATCAAGTTCTCCAGTCAGGCCAGATCCTCCGCAATAGCCTCCCACTCCGGCGGTCATCTTCTACGGGGCGAGGCCGCAAGGCACCGGGGTGCTCCGTCACGGGAGGAACAGGATATCTGCTTGCCGACGTCACCTCATTTGCGGGCGACATAGCTATTGTTTGCCCATCCCGGTTTCCAACAGTTCACGTTCGCCATCTCGAGTCATGGCAATGGCAAATCTTATCAACAGTCATGCGTTGATAATACTGCACCGACCCGTCGATAAGACAGCAAAGGAAATTGTCGACAACATCGCCAAGGCCTCTGCATGTCAGGCAGCTAGGGGGGCATTCCCCATGGTGAAATCGAAGACTCCATTTGCCGTTATTTTCCTACCTCGTGTCTTCTTTCTACTCAGTTGAGGCTTTTCTGCGCAGAATGCACTTCTGAGCTTGCCCGGGGGGGCGGGTTGCGCTAGAGTTCGGACAAGCCATGAAAACGTCCACTTCCTTCCCAGCCATCATCGCCAACGCGGCGCTTCTGGTGTTTTGCGCGCTGGTCCTTGGGCTGGCCGTCAATCTGCTGCGGCCCGCGCCACTGCCTTGGACCTATGACTGGACGCATCACGTCGAGACACGGGCCCATGAGGCCGGCATTCCGATCGTCTTTCTGCCCGAGGTCCGCGAGCTGGTGGATGCCGCGGCGGGCGGGGGCGGGGCCGATGTCACGATTCTGGATGCCCGCGCCGAGGAGGAGTACGAGGCCGCGCACATTCCCGGAGCGCTTCATCTGCCGCCGGAGGAGATCGACGCCGTTTTGCCGTCGCTGCCGATCGCCCTGACGCCGGACGTGCCGCTGCTGGTGTACTGCTCTTCGCTGACCTGCGACGACGCGCTGACGCTGGCGTTGGCCCTCCGCGACCGCGCCTTCTCCAATGTCAGGCTCTACTCGGGGGGCTTCGAGGAGTGGCTGGCCTACGACAACCCCACCGAGCCGGCGGCATCTTTCCCGGAGGTCGCGCCATGAGCTCCCGTCGCATCTGGTCCGTGCTTGCGCTGCTGTGCCGTCTCGTGCTGGCGGCGGTCTTCCTGCGGGCGTGCGTGGTGAAGATCGCGGACCCGGCGGCCTTTGCTTTGGCGGTGAGCCGCTATCACATCCTGCCGGCGCCCCTGATCAATCTGGCGGCGATGGTGCTGCCGTGGGTGGAGCTGCTGACGGGGGCGTGTCTGCTGCTTCCGGCGCGTCCGCGGGTGCTGCTGCGGCTGCGTCTCGCGTCGCTGCTGCTAATCGCGGGGATGCTGCTGGTCTTCATCGTGGCCATCGGCTATCTTCTGTCCCAGGGGCAGACCGCCTCCTGCGGTTGCTTCTCGATGCGGGCGGACGCGGCCAGCTCCAACATTCTCAACATCGTCCGCAACATCGTCCTGGTGGCGCTGGCCGCCGGGGCGTTTCTGAGCGACCTCCTGCCGCCGTCCGAACCCTCTCCCTCCTCCGCACCATGACCTCCCGCCGTTCCAAATCTGAATCCCGTCCGACATCGGCCCGCAAGCCCCGCGCGGCGGCCCGCTCGAAAGCCGCAACCGCGCCGGCATCGGCGCCGTCGCCGGTCGCCTCCTCGCCCCGCCCCCGCACGTTGGAGTCCATCTTCGACATCTACGCCATCGGACCGGGCCCGTCTTCCACGCATTCGATGGGGCCCCAGCGCGCGGCGCATCTGTTCCTGGAGGCCATTGGCGACCCACCGCCCGCGCGCGTCCGGGTGACCTTGCAGGGGGCCCTCGCCGCGACGGGCCGCGGCCACTGGACGGACAAGACGCTGGAGCGCGCCCTGGATCCGGTGCCGTCGGAGATCATCTTCGATTTCGAGACGCCCGACTCCGCGCTTCCGCATCCCAACACGATGATCTTCCAGGCGTTCGGCCCCGACGGCGAGCATCTGGCGCGCTACGACTGGACCGTCTGCTCGATCGGCGGCGGCAATCTCGCGGACGCCGAAGGCCACCCCATCGCGCCGGCCGACCCCGTCCATTATCCCGTCTCGAACATCGCGCAGGCCCTCGACTACTGCCTGGCCAACGACCTCGCCTTCTGGCAGCTGGCCGAGCAGTACGAGCCGAACCTCTGGTCGCGCCTCGAGACCATCTGGACGGCCATGCGCACCACCATCGAGGCGGGGCTGGCCTCCACGCAGATCCTGCTCCCCGGCACCTTGCAGCTGGCCCGGCGCGCGCCCATCATCTACTTCCGGGCGCAGACGCTGCCGCCGACCCGCCGCGACCTCGCGCTGGTTTCCGCCTACGCGCTGGCCACCGCCGAGCAGAACGCCTCGGGCGCGCCGGTCGTCACGGCCCCCTCCTGCGGCGCCTGCGGGGTGCTGCCGGCCGTCCTCTACTTCTACGAGACCAACGCCAAGCATCCGCGCACCCGGATTCTGCGGGCGCTGGCCACGGCCGGGCTCTTCGGGGCGTCCATCCGCGCCAACGCCACCGTCTCCGGGGCCGAGGCCGGGTGCCAGGCCGAGATCGGGTCCGCGTGCTCGATGGCCGCGGCGGCCGCCGCGCAGCTGCTCGACGCCTCTCTCTTCCAGATCGAATACGCTGCCGAGATGGCCATGGAGCACCACCTCGGCCTCACCTGCGACCCCATCGAGGGCTACGTCCAGATCCCCTGCATCGAGCGCAACATGAACGCGGCCCTGCGCGCCATCGAGACCGCCAACATCGCGCTGCTCACCGACGGACGCCACATGATCAGCTTCGACGACGTCATCCAGGTCATGGCCGCCACCGGCCGCGACCTGCGCCCCAACTACCGCGAAACCGCCGGCGGCGGCCTCGCCTCCGTCTGGAGGGCCCGCCTCGGCCGGAACCTCCCACCCACCCGCTGAAAGCCGCCCCAAAACACACTTCCATACAATGGAAACCTGTTTTCAAACCCGTTCCAAACACATTTCCATACAATGGAAACGTGTTTTCGCCGCCGTTTCCAACCTTCCATGCCCCCCGCCGGGAGGGCCGCGCTTTGTCGCGGCCGCGGCCCGGACGAAGCCGGGCCCTCCCATTAATGTCCTTATTATCGCCCCCCTCTTGGAGGGGAGTCCCCTCTTTCGCCGTTTCATCCGTTCCATCCGCCGTAACTTCGCGCCCTGAGGTCCGCCCATGAACACCCCCACCGCCGCCAACTCCGCCCCGGCCATGCCCCACAACGAATTTCTCTGGTCGCACACCCGCCACGAGATCTTCCAGTTCTGCCTCCGCCGCTACTACTACGCGTTCTACCTCGCGTGGGGCGGCTGGCTCGACAACTGCCCGCCGCCGGTGCGCGAGTTCTACATCCTCAAGCGCCTCTTCACCCGCCAGGACTGGGTCGCCGGCCACGTCGCCATGTCCATCACCCACCTGCTCCGCACCAAGCCCCTGCCGACGCCCGCCGAGCTGCCCGCCGCCGTAGAGGCCATCGAGAAGAAGCAGATCGAGTTCATGCGCGACGAGTTCCTCCGCTCCCGCTCCGGGGCCTTCCGCGCCGACCCCGTCCACATGATGGGCCTCTACGAGCACCACTTCAAGCTGCCCGTCCCCGCCGACGAATGGAAGCAGATCGTCGACCGCCTCCCGCTCGCCCTCCGCACCTTCGCCGCCTCCGACGTCGCCCGCGACCTCTTCTCCCTCCCGCCCCACGCCTTCGTCCTCGTCGACCGCCCCATCACCTCCATCCTCAACGGCTTCAAGGTCCGCGCCCATCCCTCCCTGCTCATCCTCGACGCCGGCCACCTCCACCTCTACCTCTGGGTCGCCCAGCCCGAGACCGCCCTCACCTCCCTCCGCGAACGCCTCGCCATCCACGCCTGCCTCGCCGACATCCGCAACCGCAACTCCACCAATCCCGTCGCCGACCCCGCCCTCCCCGTCATCGCCACCGCCTACTCCCCCATCTTCGACGAGTCCAAGACCTTCACCTTCACCCCCGACGAGCTCGCCGACACCCGCGAATTCATCGTCAACTCCGCCGACGAGATGCTCTTCCCGCTCGCCGACCCCGCCACCAACGACCCCGGCGACGGCTCCGCCTTCGAGCCCTCCCCGTCCCCCGAACGCTGCCCCTTCTGCTCCTTCCACGCCCTCTGCCCCGCCGCGCAGCTCTCCTAGCCCCGACCCGCCACCCCCGCCCAGCCGAAAGGATCCCCGCCATGGCCATCACCACCTACCAGACCACCGGAACCTGCTCCCGCGAAATCCAGTACGAAGTCACCGACGGCGTCGTGACCGCCTGCAAGTTCGTCGGCGGCTGCCCCGGCAACACCGCCGCCGTCGCCTGCCTTGTCCTGGGCCGGAAGGTCGAAGACGTCATCGCCACCCTCCGCGGCATCCCCTGCCGCAACGGCACCTCCTGCCCGGACCAGCTCGCGCGGGCTCTCGCCGCCGGCAAAGGGGACTGACGGGACCGGCGCGCCCGGAGTGTTCTTCTATTGGAGAAGCAAGCATCTCCTGTCCCCCCGGTCTCTTCAAGTCCCTCCGGTCCCTCCTCCTCAGGCGATCCCTCATGATTCCCATCCTCGGCAAACACGGCGGCTACCGGAAGACGCTCACCTTCGGCTATGTCTGCCTTGTCTATCACGCCACGGAGGTGTTCTGCCAGCGGAACTATTCCTACAAAAACGACCCGCTCGGCAAGACCGTCGGGCAGATGATGGGGGCGGCGCGTTCCGCGCGTCAGAATCTCGTGGAAGGATCGTCGCGGGCGGGCACGTCCAAGGAGACGGAACTGAGGCTCTACGACGTGGCGCGCGGATCGCTGGAGGAACTGGCGGGCGACTACGAGGCGTTTCTCGTTGGGCAGGGCGTTTCCCCATGGGCGGCGTCGGACCCGGCGGCGATGCGTTTCAAGGCCTTGCGCCTGGACCTCTACGACGGGGACCTGGGCGAGAACGCGCGCCACGAATATGTGGAATACCTCATGGAGATGCGTCGTCGCTTTGCGCCGTGGCTGGAGGTGGAGGACCCGATTCTGGCGGCCAAGGCGATTCTTTTGATCATCGACCGCGCCTGTGCACTCCTTACGCGGCAGATGGCGGCCACGGGCGAGGAGTTTCGCGAGCAAGGCGGCTTTACGGAGCGGATGACAGCTGCGCGTCTGGAGCGGCGCGATGCCGAGGGCGTCGCGGATGGCGCGCCAAAGTGCCCAGAATGCGGCCTGCCCATGCGCAAGATGGTCGCGAAAAAGGGGCGGAACGCGGGCAATCCGTTCTGGGGCTGCACCGCCTATCCCGACTGCAAGGGAACGCTGCCGATGAACACTCCCAGATGACGGGCGCCTCGCCATTTGGCCGCCCTCCGATCCCTCTAGCCCTGCTAGCGATTGTAGCCCGGCTAGATTTGCTACGGCCCGGACGAAGCCGGGCCCAAGCGCGGGCGGGGGCCAGTGCCGCGTTCTCCCCCCGGCGCTGCGCGCCACCCCCCTCCCGGAGGGGGGCGCGCGCTATGCGCGCAGTGACGAGTGACAAGTGACGAGTGACGAGTGGGGGGGCGCTAACGCGCCAGGGGCCAAACGGGGACAGACCTCGTTTGGAGGAGTCAGGGGGGAAGGGGAAAGGGGGGGGGATGGATTATTGGGCGGCGAGGAGGGATTCGACGCGGGGGATGTCGTCGGGGGAGTCAACGCCGGCGCCGGAATGGTCGGTGGGGATGACCTTGATGCGCATGCCGAGGGCGAGGGCGCGGAGCTGTTCGAGCTTTTCGGCGTTTTCGAGGGGGGCGGGAGGGGCGGCGACGAGGCGGGAGAGGGCGGCGCGGGTGTAGGCGTAGAGGCCGACGTGGCGCCAGTGGAGGCCGGGGATGGGAGGGAAGCCGGCGGGGGCGCCGCGGACGAAGGGGATGGGGGAGCGTGAGAAGTAGAGGGCGGCGCCGTCGGCGGCGGTGACGACCTTGACGACGTCGGGGCGGTGGAGCTCGTCGGGGGTGGCGATGGGGGTGGCGGCGGTGGCCATGTCGAAGGAGGAGGAGGGGGCGGCGAGGGCGAGGCCTACGGCGTCGACGAGGGCGGGGTCGATGAGGGGTTCGTCGCCCTGGATGTTGACGATGATGTCGGCGGGGACGGCCTGGATGGCCTCGGCGATGCGGTCGGTGCCGGAGGGGTGGTCGGGGCGGGTCATGACGGCGGTGGCGCCGTCGGCGCGGACGGCGTCGGCGATGCGGGGGTCGTCGGTGGCGACGATGACGTCGGAGAGGGAAGCGGCGAGGCGGACGCGGCGGATGACGCGGATGACGAGGGGTACGCCGGCGATGGGTGCGAGGGATTTGCCGGGGAATCGTGTGGAGCCCCAGCGGGAGGGGATGACGCCGACGATGCGGGGGGAGGAGGGGGATGTCTTTTGCATGGGGAAGGCCTTGTTGGTTGGTTCTAAAAAAGGAACTTTTGGGCGGAATTACTCCCCCCTGTCGCCTGGCGGCGACATCCCCCCTCCCGGAGGGGGGCAAGAGAGGTGGAGGGAGGGGACCGCATCAGGGGGTTAGGCGTGGCGGCCGGAGGAGCGGATGTAGGCGATGAGCTCGGGGGGGGTGCAGGAGGCGGTGCCGAGCTTGCCGACGACGACGCCGGCGGCGTAGTTGGAGAGCTCGGCGGCCTCGATGAACTTGGCCTCGGCGGCGAGGGCGGCGACGAGGGTGGCGATGACGGTGTCGCCGGCGCCGGAGACGTCGAAGACCTCGCGGGCGCGGGTGGGGACGTGGCGGGGGGCGCGGCCCCGGGTCGCCAGCAGCATGCCCTGGGGGCCCAGGGTGATGACGACGTTTTCGGCGTTCCACTTGCGGAGGAGGGCGTTGGCGACCTGGAGGAGGGGGGCGTCGGAGAGGGGATTTTCGGCGGGGCCGGGGTCGTTGACGCCCGCGATGGCGAAGGCTTCCTTGCGGTTGGGGGTGGCGACGGTGAGGCGGGAGAAGGCGAGGTCGTGGCCGTCCTTGGGGTCGAGGCCGACGGGCAGGGAGCGGCGTTCGGCGACGGATAGGACGAGGTCGACGACTTCCTGGGTGACGGCGCCCTTGCCGTAGTCCTCGACGATGACGCCGTCGACGCTCTCGAGCTTGAGGGCGAGGAGGGCGAGGAACTTGTCGCGCTGGCGGCGGGGCCAGGCGTCGGCGGCCTGCTCGAAGTCGACGCGGACGACCTGCTGGCGCTCGGCGATGATGCGCTCCTTGACGATGGTGCGGGCCCCGGCGAAGGGGATGCCGCATTCGGCGTCGACGCCGGATTGCTGCAAGAGCCAGCGGAGCTCGAGCCCGGCGTTGTCCTTGCCGATCATGCCCGCGATGGAGGCGCCGATCCCCAGCGCGCGCAGGTTTGCGGCGACGTTGCTGGCGCCGCCGGGCATGGAGGTCTCCTTGGTGACGCGGACGACGGGGACGGGTGCTTCGGGGGAGATCCGGGTGACGGCGCCGTAGACGAAGCGGTCGAGCATCAGGTCGCCGACCACCAGGACCTGCCGGCTTTTCATGGATTTGAGGAGGGCATCGGCCCGCGGGGCTTTCAAGGTCATACTGAATCCCTTTGAGTTGGTTGGGCGAACCTTAGCATGGAGGGGGGAGGGGGGCAATCATGTTTTCCGGTGGGGCGGTGGATCGTTGGATCGTTGGACCGTTTGATCGTTGGAGCGTTTTGGGGGGTGGGTGGTGGGAGGGAGTTCAAAGGGAGGGAGGCCATGCAGAATGAGGGAGGATGGAGGCGTTAGGTCGTGCCAAGGAAGGAGAGAGAGGGGGAGAGGATGAGCGTATGTGATTTGGAGTAGGAATTGGTGGCAGTAACAAATGGAATCTTGCGTCGGTGGAGGACGGATTTGACTTCGGCGATGGTTTCTTGTTCTCCTGGGCGTTGGGAGTCATCCATCAAGATGCAGAAGCGGGCTGCGAGGTTATGTTCGGCGAGCGAAATGATTTGAGGGCGAGAAAAGTGCTCTTCCCCATAAGGCCCATCAACGAGGATGAAGTCAAAAGTTTGTCCAGCGAAGGCAGATTCCACATCTTGGTAGGAAGTGGTTAGGATTCCCCGAATTGTAATTTTTTCCAAAGGAAGGTGCCGGATTTTAACAGGATAGCCGAGGGAAGAATGCACGGTGATGGACGGATCGACAGACTCGGGGAGTGGAATGGGAGTCGTGTTCTGATGTTCGCTCTGGAAAAAGAAAGTAATCCAGTCGTCGCTGTTTTCGCAAGTGAGGGCATTGGCGTTGAAGTATGTCGCGTATTGATGGACTAGTTTTGAGGACTGCCCGAGACCAAACTCGAGGATGTCGTGGGGTTGCATGGCCGAAAGAACATTGTAGAGTGTTTTCAAAAAGCCGTAATCGACTGCATAATTGCCAGGCGAAAGACGTTGGCGTGTGAACCAAGGGGAATTGAGGATTCGGTCATGGAATACCTGGGCGGCGTGAAGATCGCGGGAAAGGGCGAGGAGTTCATCGATGCCGAGATGGTGTCGGATGGAGGCACGGAGTTTTTTGAGAGGATTCATGGTGGTGTTTTTCTCCCGAATAATATAGGGTTGATTGTTCGTTTCTATGGAGTTGGCACTGTATAGAGAAGGCGTGGCATCAGCGGAGGGCGGCGAGGGTGAGGGCGGCGGTGGTGGCGTAGGAGAAGCGGGCGGCGTGGGCGCGGAGGGGGGCTGGGTCGGGGGGGGAGGCGACGAGGGCGAGGAGTGCGTCGGCCCATTGGTGGGGGTCGTAGCCGGGGACGAGGGTGGCGGCGGGGGAGAGGACTTCGGGGAGGGAGGAGTTGTCGGCGGCCAGGACGGGGGTGCCGCGGGCGAGGGCTTCGAGGGGGGGGAGTCCGAATCCCTCGTAGAGGGAGGGGAAGACGAAGGCGAGGGCGCCGTCGTAGAGGGCGGTGAGGGTGTCGTCGGGGACGTGGGAGAGGAGGTGTACGCGGGAGGCGAGGGGGGAGGTGCGGAGGGCGTCGAGGATGGGGGCGGTCTTCCAGCCGAGGCCGCCGGCGAGCACGAGGTCGGCGTCGAGGGAGGGGGCGCAGCGGAGGATGTCGAGGAGGAAGGGGATGTTCTTGCGGGGTTCGATGGTGCCGACGTGGAGGATGTAGGGGCGGTCGATGCCGAGCTTGGCGCGGAGGGCGGCGGCGCGGTCGGGGGGAAGGGGGGGCGGCATCGGGGGGAGTCCGAGGGGGATGGGGCGGACCTTTTCGGCGGGGACGTGGAGGGTTTCGACGATCTCGCGGGCGGAAAAGGCGGAGTCGGTGAGGATGACGTCGGCGCGGTCGGCGGTGGTGTGGATCTGGGAGGTGAGCCAGCGGAGGTTGCGCTCCTCGGTGAACTGGGGGAGGCGGAGGAAGGAGACGTCGTGGATGGTGACGGCGGTGCGGGCGGAGGCGGGGAGCGGCGGGATGACGAAGTTGGGGAAGAGGAAGATGTCGGCGCGGGGGAAGAAGCGGGTGTAGGCGGGGAAGCCGAGGCGTTTCCAGAACTGCTGGGCGATGGCGCCGGGGCACCAGTGGCAGGGGGCGAGGCGGAGGGCGGGGGAGTCCGGGGGCGGGAAGGGGAGGCCGCGTCGGTGGAAGTCGAAGTAGGCGGCGGTGAGGAGGTCGTCCGGGGCCATGGCGGCGGGGAGGTGGCGGAGGAGCTCGCGGGTGTATCGGCCGACGCCGGCGAGCTGCCCGATGGCGGCTTGGATGTCGATGAGGAGGTGCATGTGAGGAAAGAAGTATAGCGGGATGGGGGGCGGGGATGGAGAAAAAAAGAGGAGTCAGGAGACAGGAGTCAGTGGGGCAGAATGAAGAATGACGAATGACGAATGGGGCGCGCTGCCGCGCGGAGGGGGAAAGAAAGGTGGCGGAGAAAAGCGGGATAAAAGGCTTTGAAAACCGTAAAACAGCAGCAAATGAGATGGGAAAAGGAGGGGGGAGGGGGCGGAAAGGCAGGGGAAGGAAGGAGAGATATTTGTTTGTGGAAATGGCCGATGTCGCGCGTACTCCCCCCTTTCGCCTGACGGCGACATCCCCCCCTCCCGGAGGGGGGCAAGTTTTGCTGTTTTACGGCAAATTTTGAGCAAATGTGGATATGCGGAAGCGCGGCAGGGAAGCCGCACCTTCCAGGGGGGGGGCCTCCGCAGGGCCGACGCATCAAATTTTCATGGTGAGTGAGGGCCCCGGATGGATGGTCAGGCTGGGGTTTCGATTTGCCGGTTCAGGAAGTTCTCCAGGAGACTGCTGCGGAAGGCGTCGTCACGGGCGGCGCGGCGCTGGAGGG
>JAEEGL013450102.1_pt1 | contig 28892 bp, 18 predicted proteins | sample 9134231 | NCBI WGS metagenome assembly JAEEGL01 (sample SAMN16246548, study PRJNA631951) | gut metagenome | biome: gut microbiome; feature: rumen; material: fiber-attached | host: Bos | place: Iran: Karaj | collected 2018-10 | reverse complement strand
TGGTCCATCTCCATCAACATTTGCATTTTCTCTTTTAGCATCTTCTTCATTTGCACTCTTAAGTCCTAATGATTCAATTGCTTTTACAAATTTGTGTTGTTGTTTTACAACAAATGCATCTCTAGAAGCTGCTCTTCTTTCTCTATATCCTTTATATGATTCATATACTTCATCATATTTCATCTTTTTAAGAGTATCTTCAATTATATCTTGGATATCTTCTACACCAATTGTTTTTCTATCTTTATACTCTTTTTCAATATAATCAAGAACTTTTTCTTTTACTTGATTAACTTTCTTTTCATCGTATTCTTCATATACGCTGTCAAAACCTTTTTTAATTGCAATGGCTATTTTAGCATCATTGAAATTAACCCTTTGTCCGCTACGTTTAACGACAATTATGTCATTAAAAAAATCCCTTTCCATAATATTCCTCACCTTCTATCAAGTTCTCCTTGATACTATATAAATTGTAATTCTTTTTTTGAAATAAGTAAATGTTTTTTAAACTTATTTTTTAAAATTTGACACAATTTGATATTACCTATTTTTAAAAAAGTTATTAAAAAAAACATAGAGCCTAGTATTTAAGGCAAAATCCAAAATTCTACCCTTAAATGTTCGCTTTACATTTTTACACAAAATAAAAAACACTAGTTGTTTTTTAGTGTTTTTTTACCTATAACCAATTCCTCTATCTTCATATTCTTCTTCAGTGTATCCTTCATAATCCTTCATATTATTGTCATATCCATCATCATATGTTGCGCTTGATTTCTTTTGATAATAATAATTGTTGCTTTGATATTCAGGATCTATTAATTCGTCTGCCTTCATAAAGCCACCATTTTTATCACAAATATAATTTCTTATTTTTCTAAGCGAACGATACACTTTTCTTCTGATTGTTTCATGTGACAGATTATATTTACTTTCTAGTCCCCTGTAACTATTTGGCTGTTTTCCATATAAGCCATAATAATCTGAAAACATTTCCTTTTCATAGTCATTTAAGCGTTTATCAATTGCCTCATATATTTCACTATTTGTTGTTATTGAAGAAGTAACTCTATCCATAAAGTTTTCATCAATAAAATCATAATCATCTATATTTTCTATTTTAGGTTCTTTGTTTTTCATAATCACTCCTAAACATATTATATCATAAAAAAGAACTCAAACTACTTTGAGTTCATTTTTTTAATTGTAACCTTCATAGAATATTCATTAATCTTTAGTTCTTCTTCTGCTGAATCACTTGTTTTTAATTCTAATGCAAGTACTTCTTTAGATATATAATCTTTAAATTCATTAATAGCATCTTCTACTTCTTTATCTGCTTTATAGGTAAGAGATATTCTATCAGTTATATCAAAACCACTAGTTTTTCTTAAGTTTTGAATCTTAGATACTATTTCACGAGCAATTCCTTCATTTATTAAATCTTGAGTAAGTGTTGTATTAATTGCTACTTTCTTATAATTTAACATTACAGCTGTATAACCTTCTTTAGCAGTTATATCTTTAAGTACACAGCTACTATCAATTGTAGTGTTATTAAATTCATAAGTTCCTGCTTCAATTCTTTTAGCATCTTCATCACTTAAATTAGTAAGAACTTTAGTAAATTCTCCTATACTACTTCCAAGAATCTTACCTACTACTTTGAAGTTTGGTTTATAAGATACACTAATATATTCATTCATATCTTCTGCCCAAACAACGTTTTTAGCATTTAATTCTTCTTTAATTAGATCTTCAAATTCACCAATTGTTTCTTTATATTTACTTTCAATAATAACATCACTAATTGGTTGACGTACTTTAATATTAGCTTGTTCTCTAATATTTCTTAAGTAACTAATTAACTCAATTACTAAATCCATCTTTTCTTCTAGTTCTTTATTGATGTGTCTAGTGTTACTCTTAGGATAATCACTTAAGTGTACGCTTTCTTCACCTGTTAGTTTAGTATATATTTCATCAGCCATAAATGGACTAATTGGTGCGATTAATTTGCATACTCCACATAATACTTCATAAGTTGTTTTATAAACAGCTTTCTTAGAAGTTGAAAGTCCACTTTCCCAGAATCTTCTTCTATTTCTTCTTATGTACCAGTTAGATAAATCATCACAAACAAAGTCAGTTATAAAGTGTACTACTTTATTTAAGTCATATTTATCCATATATTCTGTTACATTTTTAACTAGACTATTATATTTAGATAATAACCATTTGTCGATTTGATCTAAGTCTTTATATTTAACTTCAAAATCTCTTGGATCTAAGTTATCAGCATTAGCATATATCTCAAAGAATGAATAAGTGTTTTTTAGTGTACTAAAGAACTTAAATAGCATTTCTTTTACACCATCTTCATCAAACTTTAATGGAGTCCATACTGGAGAAGTATATAACATATACCATCTAACAGCATCAGCGCCATATTTATTTAATATACTAAATGGTTCAACTGCATTTCCTTTCGATTTATGCATCTTTTGACCAAATTTATCAAGTAATAATTCATTTACTAGTACATTTTTATATGGACTCTTTCCTTCTAAGAATGTACTTATTACTAATAATGAATAGAACCATCCTCTTGTTTGATCAATTCCTTCTGAGATAAAGTCAGCTGGGAATTGGCTTTTCCATAATTCTTTATTCTCAAATGGATAATGATATTGACTAAATGGCATAGCACCACTATCAAACCAACAATCTATTACTTCTTCGCATCTATTCATTGTTTTACCACATTTAGGGCATTTTATATGAATATCATCAACATATGGTCTATGTAAGTCAATAGTTTTAACATCTATTTTTTCAATTGCTTTTTCTTTTAGTTCTTCTCTTGAACCAATCATTTCCATATGTCCACATTCACATTTCCATAATGGAAGTGGTGTTCCCCAATATCTATTTCTAGAAATTGCCCAATCATTTAAATTAGATAACCAGTTTCCAAATCTCTTTTCACCTACGAATGATGGGAACCAATTAACTTTATTATTTGCTTCTATTATCTTGTCTTGAATCTTAGTAACTTCTAAGTAATAACTTGGTCTACTATAATAAACTAGTGGACTATGACATCTCCAACAATGTGGGTAATCATGCTCTACTTTTTGTTTACTAAATAATTTATCATTTTCTTTTAACCATTTAATAACTTCTAAGTCAGCATCAAAAATATTCATACCCTTCCATGGTCCCTCAGTATATGTTGCATCCTCTGCTACTGGATTTAAGTATGGTAATTTATATTTTTTACCAACATTAGCATCATCTTGTCCAAAAGCAGGAGCAATATGAACTATTCCAGTACCATCTTCAGTAGTAACATATTCATCACAAGTTACAATAAATCCATTATCATTATTTACTTCTAAGAATGGAAGTAATTGTTCATATTTAATGTATTCTAGATCTTTTCCTTTATAACTCTCTAGTACTTTTACGTCATCTCCTAAAACACTACTAACTAGTGTTTTACCTAATATAAATTTATATCCTTTACTTTCAACTTTTACATAATCTGCATCCGGATTAACACAAAGAGCTACATTTGATATTAGTGTCCATGGAGTTGTTGTCCAAACAAGGAAATATTCATCAGCATCCACTCTTTTAAATGGAACAATTACAGTATTTGCAACAGTAGTTTCATATCCTTGAGCTACTTCGTGAGAAGCAAGACCTGTTCCACATCTAGGACACCAAGGCAATATTTTTACTCCTTCATAAAATAATCCTTCATCAAAGAATCTTTTTAATATATACCATTCAGTTTCAATATAATCATTATCATATGTTATGTATGGATGTTCAAGATCGATGAATTGCCCCATTTCATCAGTTAATTTATTAAATGAATCAACATTTTTCCAAACTGACTCACGACACTTTTGATTGAACTCTTTTATACCATATTTTTCAATATCACCTTTACCACTAAAACCTAGTTCTTTTTCAACTTGAACTTCTACTGGTAAACCATGAGTATCCCAACCTACTTTACGAAGAACTTTGTAACCTTGCATTGTTTTATATTTACAAATAGCATCTTTAAGTAGTTTTGCTACCATATGATGAAGCCCTGGATTACCATTTGCAGTAGCAGGTCCATCATAGAATACAAAATTTTCTTTTCCTTCTCTATTTTTGATAGATTTATTAAAAATATCTTTCTTCTTCCAGTTTTCTATTTGTTTCTTATTAACATCCTTAACTTCGCCCTTTTCTAAGTCTTCAAATTTCATATTATTCTCCTTTCAAAAATAAAAGAGATAGTACAAGGAGTCAAATATGACGGTACCATCCCTTAATTAACTTAATTTGATAACATGCAGATGCACGTGCTTAACTTATCCTTAGGCAACATCAGAAGTGATTCATATATAACTAATTTATTAACTTTCACCAAACGTTAACTCTCTATAAAATATCATTATATAACGTCTTCATCCCTTGTTTTTACAAAAATGATTATAACATTATTAATTATTAAAGTAAAGTTATTTTTAAATAAAAAAGAGGCTTTAAAACCTCTTAAATATTAATTACTATTACGGAAACAACGTTTATTTATTGTGCCACAATCACAAGTATAAGTAATTTTCTTTACTTTACATTTTGCCGGTGCTGGAGCATCAGGATTAAATGGAAAGAAATATGCATAAGCAGTATTATTGTCAATTGTTCTACAAGTACCCTTATCTTTACCTGCACAATCATCAATACATTCTTGTCCACCTAATCTTTTTCTACAATAACCACTTTCTTCATATGGGAGTGCTGGTGGGCAAGGACATTTACAATTACTTCCACTAGACTCGGTTCCACAACCATCGTGTCTATCATATATACATTTCTTAACAGATGAATGAGAATTATAATTGCTAGTTGCAGCTACTGTTACCTCAACTTTAAGTACTTTATCATAATAATCAGAAGTCACTTCAAATGTCTTTGAAGTAGCTCCACTTATTTTCTTTCCAGTACTATTAACGTACCACTGATAAGACAAAGTGCCAGAACTTGAAGAAGATGCAACTGCAGTAACTTTTTTACCTGCATAAGTTAGAGAAACACTTACACTAGGAGTTGCTTTATTAATAGTCCATGTTTTATTTGATGGATTTGAGTGGTTTTTATCTCCCGTACATGATGCTGTATATGTTCCAGCATTTGTTGCACTATATGTTCCCCCTACTGTTCCTCCTGTACAAGAACATCCAGTTTGAGCAGAACCTGTATAGTTCTTATTAGAACATGTTAGAGTGGCTGATACTTTGTTAATTGTCCACGTTTTATTTGAAGGTGCTGTATGATTTGCATCTCCTGTACATGATGCTGTATATGTACCTGCTTTTGTTGCACTATATGTTCCTCCTACTGTTCCGCCGGTACAAGAACATCCTGTTTGAGCAGAACCTGTATAGTTCTTATTAGAACATGTTAGAGTGGCTGATACTTTGTTAATTGTCCACGTTTTATTTGAAGGTGCTGTATGATTTGAATCTGGTGAGCATGATACTGTATATGTTCCAGCATTTGTAGCAGTGTTTGTTCCTCCTACTGTTCCACCAGTACATGAACATCCTGTTTGAGCAGAACCTGTATAGTTCTTATTAGAACATGTTAGGGTTGCTGCTACTTTATTTACTTTTAATACTACTGCAGTTGATTCAGAACTTGTATTGTAATTATCATTTCCTGCTACTCTGGCCTTAATCTCCCACTGTCCAGCATTTGTTGCGCAGTAGTTACTTGATGCTGTACCCCATGAAGACCAACTACCATATGAACTTCCATTCCATGTTCTATATGCATATTGTTTTGTTAGGCCACTTGTTCCACCACTTACCCCAACGCAATGACTAGAACCATTATAATTTACTGTACTAGCAGTTAATGTTGGAGCTGTAGAGTTTGCCTTAGTAACAGTTAGAGTTCCAGCTACTTTTGTAATATTATAGTTTGTTGTTACAGATGTTCCACCACTATTCTTAATTGTTACAGTATTTATTGTATTAGCTACACTTCCTGCGTTTGTTATTGTACTTCCTGATGTCATTGCGCATGTTAATGTGTGTCCACTTAGTAACCCACCTGCAGTTACTGTACAAGTAGCATTTGTATAAGCACTACCATTATATGCTCTTGATGAAGTAGCAGCTGTTACTGTTACTGCTTTTCTATTTATTGTAATAGTGTATGTTGCATCTTTTGTTGCAAGAGATACATTATCTTTTACATTTATTACATATGTATATGTACCAGCTGGTATTGCACTTACTAAATTAACTTTTGTACCACTTATACTAACATAATTAGTTGATGTACCACTTGCATTCTTTTCACTTTTTTCTGTATATGTATAATTACCAGTACCATTTGTTGCAGCGCTAATATCTAGTGATTGAGTACTTACATCATATGTAAATGATTTACTTTGATTATTAAAGACAAGATCATTTGCTTTCCATACTGCTTTTAAAGCTAAATTATTATTTGCAACGCCTCTTTGACCATTATCATAAGACCACGTTCCACTTTCTGCTTCATTCCATTTAGTATTATCTGAAGTTACCCAACCATCTTGATGAAATCCTGTTCTTAAGCATCCAGTATTATTTAGTTTATAGTTTTCTCCATATTTAAATAATTGAGATAAAGTACTACCAGTACCACCATTACAATCATAAGTTACATTAACTTTTCTATCTCCAAGAACTATTACACAACTTGTATCTTTGTTTACTTTATTTATTTTGAATACTACTTTATTATTTCCTTCATTTCTTACTTTTGTAAGTCCACAATCATTAGTAACATACATATATCCAGTTTTCTCAGTTAAAGTTATATCTGTAGTAGCATGATCAGGTGGAACCATTTGACTTACTGGCTCTACTGTTCCATAATCTGTACTATTGGTTCTAACATCTACAGAATATTCATTTCTAAATACCCATGGATTTGAATATGTTCCTTTTCCATTTACCCTAACTGTATTTTTAACAAATTCTGTAACTCTAACACCAGATGATTCACCTTTGTTTTTCGATAAAATTGTGGCGTCTATATAATATTGATTAGTACCTGCTCCAGTTAAAGTCCAATATTCTTTTCCTGTTGCAAGGTATGAATAATTATTGAGAACACTCATATAATATTCATCTTGACTTAAAAGACCACCTGTTTTAAATAAAGTGTTATCAGATAATTGTCCATTTTTAAAATCATATTTTCTTTCAAATGTTAAATACTTATTTCTATCGCTAAAGCTATTAATATAATTGTTTACATTACTAATGCTACTATCATAGTCTGTAAAACTAAGTGCATGAGTAAACATTGGTACAATTAATAATAATAAAATAATAAATTTTAAATTTTTCTTCATATTCTCACCCTTTATAGTAATCCATTAATATATGGTGTAATATAACCACCATAGTATATTACAAGTAAAGAACCAATAATTAAGAATGGCCCAAATGGAATTATTCCTTCTTTATTTTTCTTTATAATAATTAATGAAAATATTAAACCTATTATTGATGCAAAGAACAATGCAATAAAACTATTTATAAGTCCAAGTGCAAGAGCAAGCATCCCCATTAGTTTTATATCCCCATCACCTAATGACTCTCTTCTAAAAGCATGATTTCCCATTATTTTTATTCCAAGCATTACTAGGAATAATATAACAGAAGCAAGTAAATCAAATAAAACAGTTTTTACGGGAAGAAATATAAATTTAGATATAAGTATCAGAATAAATGAAATAACAATTACTCTATCTGATATATAATAATATTTAAAATCACTTACAATAGTTACAATTAATACGCAGGTAATAATTGTAGAAAGAAAGAAATTAAGGCTAAATTTATATAAATAATAATTAAGGCCAAATAATAAAAATCCTAGCAGTTCACATATAAAATATATAAAACCAATTTTCTTTTTACAATAATGACATTTACCACCTAAAAATATATATGAAACTATTGGTATATTCATGTACCATTTTAGTGGCTTTTTACATGATGGACAAAAACTACTTGGATAAGTAGCCTTTATTTTATTTGGAATTCTATACCCCATGCAGCCAAGGAAACTTCCCATAACTGCACCAAGTATCATTAGCCATATCATTATTATTGTGTCCATTATTTTTTCCCCCTATTGAACTGTTGAATAAATATCGAACATTGGTATTAATATAGCAACTAAGATAAATCCTACAACTACTGCTAGTGAAATAATCATAACAGGTTCTATGAATGTCTTAATTGATCCAACGATATTTCTTTGTTCTTTTTGGTAATAATCAGCAACTTTATCTAGCATCTCTGCAAGTTCACCAGTTGATTCACCTGTAACAATCATGAATTTTGCTATTTCAGGTATAGCCCAGTGATTTGAGAAAGTATCACTCATCTTATTACCTTTAATTAAGTTATTAATTGTTCTTAACATCAAGTCTTTATATATTTCATTTCCGGTAATCTTAGCAAGAATATCAATACTATCTGTAAGAAGTACATTGTTCTTTTGTAATGATGCGAATGTTCTACTAAACAATGTCATTTCTTTTGCAATTATTAATTTACCAACAACTGGTATATGCATAAATATTCTTTGCATAGCAGTTCTAAATGCTTTAATTTTCTTGAATGAATATACATATAATATAATAACAAGAAGTACTCCACCAATCAAATATAAATAATTACTCTTTAAGAAAGCTGAGAGATCTAAGCATATTTGAGTAATAGAGTTTATTTCAGCATTCATTGATTTATAAACATCAACGAATTTTGGAACTATATAAGTAAGCATGAAAATAACGATACCTATTGCAAATACCATAACAACAGCTGGATATGCAACAGCACCAATAATTGCTTTTTTAGTATCTTCAATCTCTTGATAGTATTCACTCATTTCATCTAATGTTTTTTCAACACTACCAGTCATTTCAGAAGATTTAATCATATTTACAAGTAGTGCTGGGAAAGCTGCACCTTGTCTTCTTAAAGCTTCTGAGAATGTTTGTCCTGTTGTAAGTTCATAGATTAGTGATTTATAAAGAGATTTATATTTTCTCTTATTATCTTGTTGAGCAAGAACTCTAACGCCATCAGTAAGTGGTATACCTGCTTTTATATAAGTTGATAATTGTGCAAGCCAGAATATAAGGTCTTTATTAGCCATTTTAGTCTGGAATACACTTGATTCAGCATGTAGGAAGTTGGTACTTTTATTTGTTTCAATTTGATAAACTATCATCTTTTCATCAGTCAAATATGAATATACATCAACTTTTGAAAATGCTGGGAAGAAACCTGTAACTAGTTTTCCTTCTTTATCTCTTGCTAAATATTTATATACTTGTTTTTCCTTTGATTTAACTGCATCTGCTCCATTTGGATCCAGTACTAAAGGTACTAATGAAGCCTCCATTTTTTCTCTTGCTGACTTAACCCAAGGTAAATTATCATATGTCTTTTTCATCCAATCAGAGACAATACCAATTAAATCTTTATCTTGGTTCATTGATAGGTTTTCTGCATATCTACCAGATGAAACAGCATCATTTATATTTTGATTAATAATAACTTCTTTCTTATTTGGCTTATGTTTAAAAAGACCAACTATACTAGTAGGAAGTCCAACAAACAAAAAAACTAAGCCATCTTTAATAGCCGTGAATAATAAAACGAATTCATTTATAAAATTCCTAATTATCATATAAATTTCTTTCCCTCTTATTCTACTATAAAGATTATATCATATTAACTATAAAATAAAAACACATTTTTTAAAAAATGTGCTTTTTATTCTTGAATATCACTAGACAAAATAGTTAAAAATGCTTCCTGTGGAATAGATACACTTCCAACTTGTTTCATTCTCTTTTTACCTTCTTTTTGCTTCTCTAATAGTTTTCTTTTACGAGAAACATCTCCACCATAACATTTAGCAAGTACATTCTTTTTCATAGCTGAAATATCTTCTCTTGCAATTACTTTAGATCCAATAGATGCTTGTATTGGAACTTGAAACATTTGTCTTGGAATTATCTTCTTTAAATTCTTACAAATTAGGCTTCCTCTTTTATAAGCGTTATCTTTATGAACAATAACACTTAAAGCATCAACGATATCACCATTTAATAATATATCCATTTTAACAAGTTTACTTTCTTTATTTCCAATAAACTCATAATCAAATGATGCATATCCTTTAGTATAACTTTTTAATTTATCAAAGAAATCATATACAATTTCACTTAAAGGTAATTCATATACAATGTCTACTCTTGTCTCATCTAAATAAGACATGTTTTTATATACTCCTCTTTTGTCTTGGCACAATTCCATAATAGGTCCAACAAATTCACTTGGAACATATATATTTGCTTTAACATAAGGCTCTAATATCTTAGATATTTTAGTAGGATCAGGCATTTTTGAAGGAGAGTCTATCATGACATTACTTCCATCATTTAAAACAACTTCATAAATAACTGATGGAGATGTTGCGATTATGTCTATATCAAATTCTCTTTCAATTCTCTCTTCAATAATTTCCATATGAAGAAGTCCCAAGAATCCACATCTAAATCCAAATCCTAAAGCAACAGATGTTTCAGGTTCAAATACTAGTGATGAATCACTAAGTTTTAATTTTAATAGTGCTTCTTTTAAATTGTCATATTTAGAACTATCAATTGGATAAATACCAGAGAAAACCATAGGTTTCATTGGTTTATATCCAGGTAATGCCTCCACTGTTTGACCATCTGTGCATATAGTGTCTCCTACTTCTACTTCACTAATACTTTTAATAGATGCGCTAAGAAAACCTACTTCACCAGCAGACAATGTATTCTTTTTAACTTCATGTGGTGTATGTTTACCAAGTTCTAAAACTTCATATGTTGCATTTGAGTTAATAAACTTAATTTTATCCCCTACACTAACACTTCCATCCATTACTCTAATTAGTATTACTACTCCTTTATATGGATCAAAGTAACTATCAAATATAAGTGCTCTTAATTTATTACTATCACTTTTTGGTGATGGTATTCTTTCAATAACAGCATCAAGTAAGTTCTCTACGCCTTCTCCTGTTTTCCCAGAGCAAAGAATTATTTCATCTCTTTCAAATCCAATAGTATTAACTAGTTCATCTTTTACTTTCTCAGGATTTGCATTAGGTAAATCAATTTTATTAATAACTGGAATGATTTTAAGATTTGCATCTAATGCTAAATATAGATTAGCAAGAGTTTGTGCTTCAATTCCTTGAGTTGCATCAACTACTAGTATTGCACCTTCACAAGCGGCAAGACTACGAGACACTTCATAGCTAAAGTCTACGTGTCCTGGAGTATCAATTAAATGAAGAGTATATCCTTTATACTTTAATTCAACTGCATTTAATTTAATTGTAATTCCGCGCTCACGCTCAAGATCCATAGAATCTAGTATTTGGTCTTTCTTTTCTCTTTCACTTACAGCACCACAAATATCGAGTATCCTATCAGCTAGAGTACTCTTACCATGATCAATATGTGCAATAATGCAAAAATTTTTAATCTTTTCTCTTTCCATAAGAAAGATTTTACCATAAAAAAAGAGTTTTTTAAACTCCTTTATTCACTATATGGTTTATATTCTGCACTAAAGTCTAGATTAGCAACAAAATATGTGTTTTGTACTTCATTTGGTGTATCTTTATCTAAATATGTCCATAGACAATATGTTTTATCTTTACCGCTTTCAAATACTTCATTATTAAGTATTATATTGTCTTCAAGTTCTGTATATTTTTTAATAGTTACTTCTTCAGTATTAATCTTATTATTACAATCAGATACAGCTATTTTAATATTATCTTTATAATTGGTTGTAAGACTTTCATAGTCACTATATTCTGCTGATGGAGTATAATCTTTATCTTCCTTTAATCTAATTGTAACATATGTTTTTAAAGACCCTGTATTTTTAATATTGAAAACATATGGATCTTTTTTTAAGGCATCACTATCAAACTCATAAGGATAAATGCTTTCTATAACACTTTTGCCATCTACCATTTTTGTTCCAATGACTTGTCCAAAATTAGCATAATCTTTTTTACAAGTTTCATCAACACAGAAACTTACCTTTAAGTCACCAATACTAATAATATTGCTTTGCCCTTTATCAATTGATGTAAAATATGCATAAGAAAATCCACCTATCAATGAAACTAAAACTAAAACACAAACTACAAGTAATATAATATCTCTTTTCATAATCTTATTTTCTTGCATAATCTTCCCCCTTCTTTTCCTGATTTAATAATAAATTGAATAGTTCTTTTCTTTCATCAAGTAAATCTTTAACATTTTCATTTTTATCTTCAATTGTTATTGTTTCCCCTTTAAATTTAGAAATACAATCATCTAATAACTTAGAAACATACCCATTTAAAACATCAACATAATTTTTGTATTCCATTCTGGTTACTACTTCATTTCCTAGCAAACTATTTTTATTTTTAGCATTAAAAATATCATAGTCACCATCAAGATTATAAATAGACAGATAATTAAGTAAATCATCGCTACTAATCTTACCTGTTTTATTTTCTATATAACAAAAATTATTTTGGAATAAAGAACTAATTAAAGAACGATACTTGCGAATATATAATCCTAATCTATGATTATAATCAGCATCTCTTTCTTTATAGTATTTACTCTTTTTGAAGTCCTTAAAATAATAATCATTTATTGCTTTTATTGTTTCCTTTAAAGAAATTATAAAACTTTTTTTATCTAACTCATATGGCTCCATTTTATCATCACGACTTCTAGCAATTCTCATTTCTAAACTTTCTAGAACAGATAAATATTTCAAAGCAGAATCACCATACGTAGAAGTCATTATTGCTCTTCTCTCGTCATTTAATCTATATATTTCACTTTCAATTGACTCTCTTTTTTCACTATCTTCTTCTTTATCTAATCTAAATAATAATTTAATAACATTATTACTATAATCAAAATTATTCTTGCTTTCACTTTTTAGTTCTTTATTTAAAATATTATAAACAGTATTTAAAGCATCAATCTTATATACATATATATTTATTAATGGAACAACTTTTTCTCTCTCTTCTTCTGATAAAATTGATTCATAATTAATTATTAATTCATTATATTTATTTTCAAGTCTAACTGATTCTTCTTTAACCTTATTTTTTAAATTAAAAACATATGAAAAAGTACTATTATTATTTATTAGTAAATAGTATTCATTGAATATTTTATATCTCTCACTACATTTGCTTCTCTCATCCGATGATTTAGCAACATAATAGCTGGATTTTTCAGCAGATAATAGTTTGAATAATTCACTTTTAATAATGTCTACTTTCATATAATCTCCATTATAATTTTAACATTTAATATATCTAAAATCAATAAAAAGGAAGTTTAAAACTTCCTTAATTATAAGTATCGCACCAAAATATTTTGCAATAAAAAAGAATAAAATACTATTTTATCCTTTTATTATATTTTTTAAGAACTCACCAGTAAATGATTCTTTGCATTTTATTACTTCTTCTGGTGTTCCACTGGCAATTACTTTTCCTCCAAAGTCTCCACCTTCTGGTCCTAAATCAATAATATAATCTGCTTGAGCAATTATATCTAAATTATGTTCAATAACAATTACTGTATCTCCATTATCAACAATTCTATTTAATATTTGAAGTAATCGTTTTATATCATCTTGATGAAGACCAGTTGAAGGTTCATCTAATATGAATACACTTTTGCCTGTAGGCTTCTTTTGTAATTCTTTTGCTAGTTTTACACGAGAGGCTTCTCCACCAGAAAGTGTAACAGCATTTTGTCCAAGTTGTACATATCCTAGCCCTACTTCATCCATTATTTTAAGTGTTTTATATACTTTTGGAATATTTTCAAATATTTTTAAGGCTTCTTGAACTCTTAGGTCTAATACTTCTGATATGTTTAAACCTTTAAATTTAATCTTAAGTGTTTCTTTATTATATCTAGTAGCATTACATACATCACATGGAACATATACATCTGGTAAGAAATGCATTTCAATCTTTTTAACTCCATCTCCCCAGCATGCTTCGCATCTTCCGCCTTTTACATTAAAACTAAATCTACTTTTATCATATCCATGAATTTTAGCTTCTTTAGTTTCAGCAAAAACATCTCTAATTGCATCAAACACACCTGTGTATGTTGCTGGGTTACTTCTTGGAGTTCTTCCAATTGGATCTTGAGTAATATTTACTATTTTATCTACGTTTTCAATACCAGTTACTTTTTTATATTTACCTGGTTTTTCTTTTGATTTATTTATTATGTTTGCAAGTAATTTTCCAAGTATTTCATTTACTAAAGTTGATTTTCCACTTCCACTAACTCCGGTTACACAGATAAATTTTCCAAGAGGAAATTCCACATTAATATTTTTTAAATTATTTTCAGCACATCCAGTAAGTTTTATAGATTTACCATTTCCTTTTCTTCTTTTCTTTGGTACTTCTATTTTTTCTTTTCCACTTAAATATCTACCTGTTATAGATTTATCACACTTCATTACTTCTTCGGGTGTTCCAGCACAAACTAAGTATCCTCCTTCAGTTCCAGCTTTAGGACCAATATCAACTAAATAGTCTGCTTGCATCATAGTATCTGTATCATGTTCAACAACTATTAATGTGTTTCCTAAATCTCTCATTTCTTTTAAAGAATTAATTAGTTTTTGATTGTCTCTTTGATGAAGACCTATGCTTGGCTCATCAAGTACATATAAAATACCTGATAGTCTACTTCCAATTTGAGTTGCAAGTCTAATTCTTTGAGCCTCTCCACCTGAAAGTGTTGCTGCTTCTCTTGAAAGTGTTAAATATTCAAGACCAACATTTTTTAAGAAGTTTAATCTTTCTTTAATTTCTTTAATTATTAAGAATGATATTTCTTTTTGCTCATTATTTAGTTTCAAATTATCAAAGAAATCAATTAGATTTCTAATACTTAAATTATTAATTTCATATATATTTTTACCACCAACTCTAACACTTAAAGCTTCAGGTGTAAGTCTTGCGCCATGACATGTAGGACATTCTAGGTCTGTCATATATTTTTCAATCCATTCACGAATTGGTTGACTGGTTGTTTCCATATATCTTCTTTCAAGATTAGATATTATTCCTTCAAAATAGTCATAACTTTTTAATGTACTACCACTTCTTGTTGTTAGAGTTAAATCTAATTTTTCATTTGAACCATAAAGAATAATATTTAATTCTTCTCTTGTTAAATCCTTTATTGGTTTATATAAATCTATATTATAGTGTTTTGCGACTAATGCTAATTTTTTATATGCAATGTTTAGAGTTTCACCACTTTGGAATGAAACAATAGCGCCATCCATTATTGATTTTGTTTTATCTGGTATTAATATATCTTCATCAATATGTTTGTTAACTCCAAGTCCTTTACAATCTGGACAAGCTCCATATGGACTATTAAATGAAAATAATCTTGGCTCAAGTTCTGGAATACTAAAGTCACATAAAGGGCAAGCATAATTTTCAGAGAAAACTATTTCTTTATCTCCAATTACATTAATTACTACTTTTCCATTTGCCATTTTAGTAGATGTTTCGATTGCTTCGAATATTCTACTTCTTGATTCGTCTTTTATTATTAATCTATCAACTATAACATTAATATTATGTTTCTTGTTTTTTTCTAAAACAATATCATCATTTAAATCATATACTTCATTATCAATACTTGCTCTTACAAAGCCATCTTTTCTTAAATCATCAATTAAGTCTTTATGTGTTCCTTTTTCTCCGTGAACTACTGGAGACATTATTTCAATCTTAGTGCCACTTTCAAGTTCCATTATCTTATTAGTCATTTCTTCAACACTTTGACTCTTAACAGGAATATTATGTCTTGTACAATAAGGAACTCCAATTCTAGCATATAATAGTCTTAAATAATCATATATTTCAGTAATAGTACCAACTGTACTTCTTGGGTTTTTATTAGTGGATTTTTGATCAATAGAAATACTAGGGCTTAATCCTTCAATTGAGTCCACTTCTGGTTTATTCATATTTCCTAAAAACTGTCTTGCATAAGCGCTTAAGCTTTCAACGTATCTTCTTTGACCTTCTGCATAAATTGTATCAAAAGCAAGTGAAGACTTTCCGCTTCCACTAACACCAGTCATAACAATTAATTTGTTTTTAGGTAGCTCTAGATCAATACCTTTAAGATTATTTTCTCTAGCATTTTTTATTACTATCTTATCCATAATACCCATCTCCAAAACTAGTAGTATTATACTAAAAATTATAAATTATTACAAATAAAAAGAGTAATTAAAATTACTCACAACATACAACTCCCTGACCACTTTTTCCATTCTCATCAGCTATACAGTTATTATTTGATCTATCAATTATGCAGGAACTTACTTCATCATTAGTTGATTTAATATATAGTTTAACATAATATGATGTATTTATATCATCTCCAGTAACTGGATTTATTAAATCACTTGTAATATAGTTTTCATTCTTAAGATCACCTATTTTATAATAAGTAACTCCATTATTTATAAACCATTCTAAATCAGAACTATGTAAATCTAAATATAAGTTTGCAGCTCGTTGAATTTCAATGTACTTGTTTTCTAAATCTTCTTCTGCAGTTTCATCTTCAATATTATTAAATGCAAGAGAAGCACTTACTCCAACAAATGCAACTATTGCAACAACAGCTAGAAGTTCTAAAAGTGTAAAACCATTTTTCATTATACACCCTCCACTATTATATATTGATTATACAACAAATAATTAAATAATTAAAGTTAATTTTTCATATGTGATAGTATATCCATCAATTATTCCTGTGTTATATATTTTGCTTTTAAAACTATTTGTTTTTATTATAATAAACTTTCTTTTTATATTTAATAATTTATCTTTTATTGCTAAATATAAACCTACATTAAATCCATTGTCATAGTATTTTATTGTATTAAACATCCTGTATCCTTTCTAAAATAAGAGACATACTTTATAGTATATCTCTTAAACTAATATTTTTCTTGATTGTAGTGCTTCCTGTGAATATTTTATTTGATAATCTCCAAATTTCATATCTGGGAATGTTGCATAAGTAATCATTTCATTATAAACACCTGGCATCAATTCATCTTTAAATATTCTAAATGATTCAGAAGCAAATTCATTAAATGGATCTCCAATTGAATTTATCATATTTGATGATTGCAATGAAGACAGATTATCTAAATGTGTTATCCAGTAAACATCAATAATATTTAAGAACGTAGTCTTCATTTTTGCTGCAAAATCTAGCATATCTTTATAAGTTCTATGATTCTTATTATCAAATTGATCAAATCTACCAATAATATTTTTCCATAATCTATTGCTTAATTTTTCTTTAAACATAGCTTTGTTTGAATCATAGCAATCTTGAACATTCACTAAGTGTCCAATTAAAGATTCAATTTCTTCTACACTTCTTTCATTTACAAGAACAGTTGCATACCTATTAATTACACTTTGAATTATTTTGAAGATATCTAAATTACTTGCATCAAGAATTTCATCTCTTTGCTTGTACATTTTTCTTCTTTGAAATGAGAATGATTTACCAAATCCTTCAGTAACTTCTCTACTATACTTGTTTTTACTTTCGATTAGTTCTTGGCATCTATCTACCATTTTAATTACTTTTTTATTTGTTATTTCTTCACCATTATCATAGTGTTCTTTTAAGAATTTAAGTAAATCCCCTTTATATTGTTCTCTAACTAAGTCATCTTCAAGAGACTCAAAATAAATTGTTCTTCCAGGATCTCCTTGACGTGCTGCTCTACCACGAAGTTGTCTATCAATTCTATTTGCTTTATTCTTGCTAGTACCAATTACAAGTAATCCTCCAAGTTCCCTTACTCCAGGACCAAGTTTAATATCCGTTCCACGTCCCGCAATATTAGTAGCAACAGTAACTGAACCATAAAGACCTGCTGTAGCAATAATATCATTTTCAATTTCTTCTGATTCGGCATTAAGTAAATTATGTGTAATATTATTTTTCTTTAATATTTCTGATACTTCTATGCTTTCATTTACAGATGTTGTACCAATTAGAACTGGTTGACCAGTTTTTCTACATTTTTTAACTTCCTTTAAAATTGCTTTATATTTATCTCTCTTAGTTGCATACAATCTATCTCTTTCATCAATTCTAATGTTTTTCTTTCTAGTATCTACACAGTATGTATGAAATCCATATAATCTTCTTAATTCTTCTTCATCACTGGTACCAGTCATACCAGACTTTCTTCCTTCATAAATACTTAAGAAATCAGGGTATGTTAGCATTGCTTTTGTTATCATTTGATTTGTAAATTCAATATGATATTTCCCTTTTGCATTTGGATGGAAGTTTTCCATATATTCTTCTTTTGCTTCAATTGCTTCTTGCATTCCCTTTGTATATTTGCTTTCAGTTTTTCTACCAATATTTTGATTTATTAATACTACTTTTCCTACTCCATCTTTAATATCGACATTATATTCAACACCCTTAATAAACGCGTGTCTTGCTCTTATAACATCAAGTAATATAAAATACGCGTTATTATAGTCTTCAACATTAGGAAATATATTTGCAAGTTCCCTTTGTAGTCTTTCGGATAATACTATTTCACCAATATCTTTACAATAAGCATATTCTTCTGTAAATACTTCATTTCTTGCTTTATAGTATTGGTCATATTCGTGATATGTTAATCCCTTTGATCTTATTCCTTTTTGACCATAAACAAAACCAGTTATATATTTATATAAATCAATTAAATATTCATGATCTTTTCTCATTTTTCTTTCATAGTCTAAGTCTTCAGTAGTTTGAGTTCCACCAAGTCTTAAAGCACTAGTTGCTTGATCTATTAAAATATCGTCTGCTTCGTCTATTAGAACAAAACCAAATGGTTTTTTAAAATATCTAGATTCTGGTTTTGTAATAATATTGTCATGCATATAATCAAAAGCAATAGTTGATGGACTAGCATAAACTACATCTTTAGCATATTCACGTTTTTTATATTCTATTATTTCTTGATCTATTAAAAATGATTTTCTGCTTTCACTAAGTGAATCAAAATTTTCATGTTTGTTTCTTAAAATATTTGTAACTAGATTTATCATTTCTTTTCTACTTAACACGCAGCCGCATGTAAATCCTAGTAATTCAAATACTCTACTATTACTAACAGCATCTCTATATGCAAGAGCATCATTTGATGTCATTACATGAACTGATTTATGTTTTTTAGCATCTCTATAATAATTTGCTTCAAGTAAATTTATATATGACGTTAATATTTGAACTAAAGTTTTACCTTCTCCAGTTTTCATTTCAGCAGTGACACTATCATAAATGTTTGCTTTATTGCCATCAATATCTGTTCCTCTTCTTGGATTGCTAATCATACAAATAGATGCTTCCACTTGAGTATCATATGGAAACATTCCAAGTACTCTTTTAGTAGCTTCCCTTGCTACTGCAATAGCTTCTGGAAGTATGCTTTCTATTTTTTTGCCTTTTCTTAATTGTTCAATGAATTCGTTTGTTTTTAAGACAAAATCTTCATCTTTCATTCTTCTACATTCACTTCTATATTCATTTACTTTACTTATTGACTTTTGAACTTCAGGTTTAGCAAATGTCGTATATGTAGATATTTTTTCAGAGATAGTTGAAAGTCTACTTCGAATGTTTTTTAGACGCGAAAAGAAAGACTTAATTTTATTTAAGCTGTACTTTTTACCATCATTAAATACATTGTATTCTTCCATACTGTTCTCCTATTCTGTCTACTATATAATATAACATTTTTATGATTTGTTTTCAATCTATTAACTATTTAAAAGTAGCATATTATATATAATTAATTGGTAAGAATTGTCTCTTTTTTCAACATGAGCATTTATTTTATAAACACTATTTTTTTCTGGTTCTCCTATTTTCTTATATGCATCTGGAAATAATATTCCTTCAATGGTGTCATACTCATCACTTAATCTAACAAAAGACATTTTTTCGTTATTTTTTGTTTTAATAGTTTTAACATTTTCAACAAATAATATTGTTGTAATTGTTTTATCATAGTACTTTTTATAATCATTTAGTGTTATTGCGTTTTCTCTTTCAAATCTAGTGACTGGATGATGAGAAATATAAAAACCAAATGAATTTATTTCATTCATTATTAATTCTTTTTCATCATAATCAGAAATATTATCAAATACCGGTGGATTATCTAAAACAAGATTTAAATCCTTGCATAAACTAACGTAGTTTAATACTTCGTCAATATTTTCTACCATTTGTTTTTTATTGATATTAAACTCATCAAATGCACCAGATAATATTAAAGCAATTATAACTTTTTTGTTAACACTACCATGATAGCATCTAATCATAAAGTCATAAAATGATTTGAATTCTCCTTTTTCTCTTTCTTCTTCAATTTGAGCACTTACATTACTTGCGATTGATTTAATAATATTAAATGGTAATATTAATTTTTTGTTTTTAGTAATCTTAAAATGATATGAGGAATTATTAATACTTATTTTTTCAAACTCAATACCAAGCACTTTGGCTTCATCTAAGTACTCTTTTAATTTAGATGATGATGTATTCATATTAAGTAGGTTTTTCATAAAGTAAAGAGTATAATTAATTTTTAAATAAGCCATTTGATATGCTACTAAAGAATAAACAACTGAGTGTGATTTATTAAAACCATATGAAGCAAATTTAATAATTAAATCATATAATTCATTGCCAATCTTTTCATCATATCCATGTTTTTTTACGCCGGCAATAAAAGTAACTCTTTCATTTTCAATAACATCATGTTTCTTCTTTGACATTGCTCTTCTAATAACATCAGCTTGTGAATAAGTGTATCCTCCGACTGATCTTAAAATATCTAATACTTGTTCTTGATAGATAATAATACCATAAGTACTTTTTAATATTGGTTCTAGTTCCTTAATTAAATATGTAACTTTATGTTTTTCTTTTTTACGAGCAATATACTCTGGTATCATTTCTCTTGGTCCTGGTCTATATAAAGCAATCGCATCTACTAAAGTATTAAAACTATCAACTTCTAAGTTTTTAAGAAAACTTTTCATGCCATCACTTTCAAATTGAAATATTCCGGTAGTATATGCTTTTTTAAATAAATCTAATGTTTTTTTATCATCAAGATTAATATTATCAATATTTATATCAATTCCATCACTCTTAATATCTTCAATAATATTTGATATTGTATTTAAGTTCTTTATGGATAAGAAATCCATTTTAAGTAGTCCTAAGTCTTCTATAAAATTCATTGAATATCCAGTAAGTATCATATTGTTATTTTTATATAGTGGCATAATAGTATCAAGTGGCACATCACTAATAACTACACCAGCTGCATGAACAGAAGTATTCTTTTTTAAGCCACATAAACGTTCACATATTTTAACAAGTTTTTTAACTTCATCATTACTTCTATAAATATTATTAAATTCATAATTTGTTTTAAGTTCTTCAAATGTTTTTTCAAGATTAATTGTCTTACACAATCTATCAATTAATGTATCATTTGTTTTTAATACTCTTCCTACATCTCTTATTATTTGCTTTGGAAGCATTGTATTAAATGAAATAATTCTAGCTGTTTTATCTACACCATATTTATTAGTAACATATTCAATTACTTCTTCTCTTTTCATATTATCAAAGTCAATATCAATATCTGGCATAGTAATTCTATCAGGATTTAAAAATCTTTCAAATATCAAATCATATTTTATTGGATCAACATTAATAATACCAAGAGCATAGTTAACAAGACTTCCTGCTCCACTACCTCTTCCAGGTCCAACTAAAATATTATGTTTTTTAGCAAATAAAACAAAATCATAAACTATTAAAAAGTAGTCTACAAAATGCATTTTTTCAATAACACTTAGTTCATACATTAATCTATTTTTATATACTTCACTAACATTACCATTAAGTCTTTTTTCAAGACCCTTTTTAGATAATGCTTTTAAAAATTCAAGTGATTTTTCTTTATAAACTGGGATATGAATAGTAGACTCAGGTATTTTAATATCAATTAATGAAGAAAACTTATAAGTTGTTTCAATATCAAATTTATCATTATTATTGACTAAATAATCATCTTCTACATTTAATTCTTCATCAATTGTTTTTCCTAAATCTATATATTTAATATATTTAAAGTATTCTTTATCAGAACTATTAAAATATTTAACCCTTGGTAAATATAAAACATTCTCACTAACTACTAAAGCATTTTTCTTTTCTTCTTCATCTTTATAATAAATATAAACAAATTCAAATAATGAATTATACTTAGAATAATCTTTATAAGAACAAACAAGTATTATATTATCTAAAGATTTAATAAAATCAATATCTATTTTTTCTTCAATATTCTTTTTACTAACTATCTTGCATAAAGAAACAAATCCTTCATAGTTTTTAGCATACAAATAAATAATACTATCATCAATATTAAGTTCTATTCCAACAATTGGATTTACATTATTATTCTTACACTTAGTAATAAATTCATAAGCACTAAACATATTAGAATCAGTAATTCCAACACTATTTATATTATTATCAAGGCAATATGAAATAAGCTCATCAATTCTAATGAGACTATTCATTAAATCATATTCTGTTTTAACATTTAATGGAATATATTTCATAATTTACCTCTAAATATATTTTAACATAATTTAAATTAAAAACACATATTTTAAATATGTGTTTAATTCTTCCTAGTGAAAAATCCAGGATTAGATGTGCCTCCATCAATATGAGCATATTCTTTATCAATATGCATTCCATTATATGTTGTTCCAGCACCACCTACTATAGAAGTACAATCAGTAAACATACCACTTGATGTAGAAACGTTGTTAGTTACAAATGCATTACTTGCATAAATAGTAACAAGTGAACTACACTCTCTAAACATATTATTCATATTTGTAACTTTTGAAGTATTAAAATTACTTATATCAATACTTGTAATATTAGTACATCCATAAAACATGTTTCCAATATTACTAACGTTTGATGTTACCCAATTACTTAAATCGGCGCTAGTTAAACTTGAACAATAATGGAACATTCCATCCAGTGTTTCAACGTTAGTTACATTCCAGTTATATATTGCACTAATATCTGTTAAACTCACACCTTCATAGAATAAATTTCTCATATTAGTAGCACTACTAGTATTCCATCCTTCAAGTCCATGTAAACTTGTTACAGTAGAAGCAGAAGTTTGATTAAACATACTACCGAAGTTTTCTACACTACTTACATCCCAAGAAGTAAATGGAACAAATGATAAAATGTTATTATTCAAAAACATACAATACATATTAGTTACTTTTGACACATCCCAATTAGCTAAAAAGTTTAAATTAATTTGAGGATTACCAACTCTTGTCTCCCCAGATGATATTCCAAACATGCTATTCATATATATAACATTGGATGTATTAAAGTTTGCTAATGAACTAAAATCACTTAATGAATTACAAACTGCAAACATTCCAGACATATCAGTAACACTTCCTGTGTTAAAGTTACTTACATCAATTGAAGTCAAACCAGAACATCCATAGAACATATTACCCATGTCTTTTACTTTTGATGTATTAAAACTACTGACATTTAAAGATGTTAAATTTTGACAATATTGAAACATAGCACGCATACGTGTTACATTAGACGTATCGAAATGTGAAACGTCTAAAGAAGTAAGACTTGAACAATAATTAAACATAAATGCCATATCAATTACACTACTTGTAATCCAACGGCTCAAATCTAAAGATAATAAATTACTGCATTTTTGAAACATAGCGCGAAAATCTGTTACTTTTGAAGTATCAAAGTTTTCTATACCTATAATATTTGTTAATGCCATAGGTCCGTAATCATTATTACTATAAAACATAGCATTCAAAGAAGTAACATTTGATGTATCAAAATGGCTTACATCTACTGTTTCTAAACTAAGGCAAAATGCAAACATACTATTAAGTCTGGTAGCTATTGATGTATCAAAATATTCCATTCCTTCAAGTGATTTTAAATTAATTAATGAATTAAATAATTGAGAACCAGTTGAAGCATATACTTTTCCATTTGCACCAATAGTTATTTCTTTTAATCCATTATTATCACTATCGCTTACCCATGCAAGAACACTATTATTTTTTTCTTTACTTACATCAAAAATATTATTATTATTTGGAGTTCTTCCACCAAGTGAATTTGTAAATATTATTTTTTCTATATTCTTTTTAAGTACATTTGTCCTTAAGAAGTTTGCGTTTCCATCGCCATTACTATCAGTGCCACCCATTAGTGAACCTTCTGCTATAGTTGGAAGTGTTGGATGTGTATTTCCATTTGAATCATCATATAAATCCCCACCACAATTTTCTAGAACTGATATACCTCTTTCATCTTCTATATCATTTATGCCTGCTGTTTGATAAGCAGTTCCACACTGAAGATATGATTTATAATCATGATAGTTTTTTGAATCATTATCTTTATCATATACAACAAATCCTACACATTCATTGTTTTTAAAAACAATATTTTCGATATAATTCTTATTTTGAAGCGTGTTTAAGCAAGTATATTTTTTTGTAGATGTAGAATTAGTTTCAATTGTAATTGAATAACTATTGCATTGTCCTTTTTCTTCTCTGCCAGGATTCCTACAATAATCTTCTACAAATAGTTTTGCGGCATCAACGACTTGATTTTCTTGTGCTTTTGCTACTCCGCCGGAAGCATCAGAAAATGTTTTAATAAAATTAGGAAGTATTAAAATAGCAAGAACACCAATTATTGCTATTACAACTAATACTTCAACTAAAGTAAAACCATCTTTATTTTTCATACAATCACCTATTATAAATTATAACACGAAACAAATAAAAAAAGTAGATTAATATTCATCATCTACTTTATCAAAATCTACATTATCTATTTCATTTATAACTTCTAACTGATTTTCAATTATTTGTCTCAATCTTCTTTTTAATATATTGGTGTTTCTTTTTAATTGCTCTGCATGATTTTGAGCTTTTTCTGCTTTTAATAAAGCATCATTTATAATTCTACTTGCATTATGTCTTGCTTCTGCGATTAGACTTTCTGCTTCTCTTCTTGCTGAACTCTTTATTTGATCTCCAGCAGCTTCTGCAGTATAAATTGCTCTATTCATAGTATCTTCAATTCTTTGATAATATACTATTTGTTCTTTTAATTGTTTATTTTCTTCTTCTGTCTTAACACTCTTATTTAAAAGTGCCTCGTAGTTTTTTATAACATCATCAAGAAATTTTTGTACTTGATATTTGTCATAACCACGAAAGACTGTATCAAACTTTCTCATGCTTACACCTCAATATATTTATTATTATTAATTCTACCAATCAGTTAATTCGTCTTTTTTACTAGCTTTCTTTCCATCTTCTTCTGAAATATTTCCTTCTATTTCAAATCCTTTTGGCGCACAAAGTACAATACCTGGGCCTAATTTTTCCATCTTTCCATCAATAGCATATACAATACCATTTAGGAAATCCATAATTCTTTTAGAAACATCAGAAGTTACTCTTTTGAAGTTAACAACAACTTGATTTCTTGCTTTTAAATAATCAGCTATTTGTTGTGCTTCACTAAAAGCTCTAGGTTCAACTAAAATAGTTTTATTTTTTAAATTGTCTTTGCTTCCACTTTTTACAGTTTCGCTTACTTCTTCATATTCATTATCATCCTCATCATCAGGATTTAACATTTTCTTTAAACCTTCAAATGCCATATTACTTCCTCCTTAGGTTCTACATTATAATTCTATCATATATATTTTTATAAAACAATAATTTTTCTTTTTTATCATTGATAATTTTCTGCTAAATCTTTTAATTTAACATCACCAGTAAGTTCTATTCTATGATCTGCATCTTTAACAAAGAAATATTCAACTTCTCCATCAGAATTTATTGTTACTTTATATGAAAAACCATCTCTTTTAGATATATCAAGTGGTCTATCTGGTGAATCCATGACATTATATGAATAGCTTATATAATATTCACCTTTTACTCTATCTAATACATATTGATTTGTTGCTGCTTTATAAACAGCTTCAGCTTCTGCTAAAAAATTACTATCTTTTGATTTGTTAAAAGATTCAATAACATTTGGTAATATAACAATTGCAAGTATTGCAAGTATTGCTATTACCGCAAGTAATTCTACTAAAGTAAATCCGCGTTTTTTCACATTAACTCCTAGCATGGTGTGCAAGCATCTAATGATGTTGAGCCAACTGGTGCGCAAGTGCCACTAGGACATTGACTACATACATCTTCACCTTTTTTACTAAAAGTATTTACTGGACACTTAGCACAATTATATGATTTTGTTTCTAAATATTCTCCAGCCTCACAAACTATTATTCTTCTAAGTTCTTCTTCATTTAACACTACACCATTTTGAGTTTGTGTATCTGTTTCGTTGTCGATTTCTTTATTACTTAATCTAGAGTATGTTAGATGTTTTGCTTGATTAGTTATTAGTAATGTTGATGGTTCACTATCTAATTTAATTATTAAACTAGGAGTTTTTATATCAACTGATAATGCTAGATAATCATAAGTTGAGTCTACGCTTACAATATAGCTTCCATTATTGTTAAGAATACCTGAGACACTTATATCCCCATCTCCATAACATTTACCTTCATATATTGTTAAATAATATCCATCATTTTCTTTTGAAGTACGATATCCTCTAGAAATAACACCAGAGTATTCACTTTTTTCTATAACTTCAAAGTTTACTACTACACCAGAGTCTTTCTTTGTAATTTTAGAATCAACAATATCTTCATACTCAACAACTTCATCTCCATTTCTACTACCAAGTTCCATTTCTTTCTTGTTTCCAACAGCTCTTAAGTATGTCATTTCATCATTGTCATTAAATATTACTAAAAATCCAAGTCCAGAATTACCTCTAATATTAAGCCCTTTAGCATTATTTACGTCTTCATATTCTAAGTTGTTTAAATAAACTTTAGTACCATCTCCACTTAGTTTATCACTTTTATATTGTTTGGTAGCTGTTTTATATAATTTTTGAACTTCATGAGTAAAATCATCTCTAGTATTCTTATTAGTAAATAATTTACTAATATTATATCCAGCCCAAACAAGTATAGCTAACATTATTAAACACATTAAAAATTTGTTCTTTGTCATATGAACTCCTATCATAAATATTATAATACATTTGCAAAAAAAAAGAAAGAACTAAAATGTAATTCTTTCTTCAACATATTTAACTAAATCATCTACATTTATTGTCTCTTGTTCCATAGTGTCTCTATTACGAATTGTAACAGTATTATTATTTAGTGTTTCATCATCAATAGTTACACAGAATGGTGTTCCAACAACATCTGCTCTTCTATATCTTTTTCCAATTGAGCCAGATTCATCATAAGATGTATTAAAGTGTTTCATAAGATTTCTATAAATCTCATTTGCTTTTTCACTATGATATTTTTTAACAAGTGGTAAAACTGTTACTTTAATTGGAGCTAAGAATGGATGAAGTTTTAATACTTCTCTTTCATCATTTTCAAGTTGTTCTTTATGATATGCATTACATAATACCATTAAGAATGTTCTTTCAACTCCAAGTGAAGGTTCTACTACATAAGGAACATATTTTTCATTTGTATCTGGATCTAAATATTCTAAAGATTCATTTGAATATTCCATATGTTTTGATAAATCATAATTAGTACGAGAAGCAATTCCCCATAACTCACCCCAACCAAATGGGAATTTATATTCGATATCAGTTGTAGCATTACTATAAAATGATAGTTCTTCCTTTTCATGATCTCTTAATCTTAAGTTTTCTTCTTTAATACCTAAATCTAGTAAGAATTGTTTGCAATAATTTTTATAATGTTTAAACCAATCTAATTCAGTACCTGGTTTACAGAAGAATTCAAGTTCCATTTGATCAAATTCTCTTACTCTAAATATAAAGTTTCCTGGTGTAATTTCATTTCTAAAACTCTTTCCTACTTGTCCAATACCAAATGGTAATTTAAGTCTCATGCTTCTTTGAACGTTGCTGAAGTTAACAAATATACCTTGAGCAGTTTCTGGTCTTAAATAAACAGTACTTTTTGAGTCTTCTGTTACACCTTGGAAAGTTTTAAACATTAAATTGAAGTTTCTAATATCAGTAAAATCACTGGCTCCACAATTTGGACATTTTACTTTATTTTCTTTAATATAATTAATTAAATCATCATTATTAAACTTAGAAACATCAACACCAAGATCTTCAAGTAATTTATCAGCTCTATGACGAGTTTTACATTTCTTACAATCAATTAGCGGGTCTGAGAAAGTTTTTAAGTGTCCACTTGCTTCCCAAACTCTTGGATTCATTAGTATTGCACTATCAAGTCCTACATTATTAGGATCTTCTTGTACAAATCTTTTTAACCATGCTTTTTTAATATTGTTCTTTAGTTCTACACCAAGAGGTCCAAAGTCCCAAGTATTAGCAAGACCACCATATATTTCACTTC
>JAEEGL016566361.1_pt1 | contig 28895 bp, 39 predicted proteins | sample 9134231 | NCBI WGS metagenome assembly JAEEGL01 (sample SAMN16246548, study PRJNA631951) | gut metagenome | biome: gut microbiome; feature: rumen; material: fiber-attached | host: Bos | place: Iran: Karaj | collected 2018-10 | reverse complement strand
TGGATTCCTGTCAGCGAGAGACTGCCGGAAGAAAAAATAAATCCGGTCACACAGGACTATTATGAATATCAATGCACTTTTCGGCTGGGCAAGGTTTATGACGTGAGGTCATATAAATTCGGCAGAGGGCATTGGTGGCATGGCCCGGGAATTATGGATGAATATGTCACAGCTTGGTTGCCTCTGCCGAAGCCGTGGGAGGGCAAGAAATGATAAGAACATTTAATGTTGAAATAGATGACTCTTTGCGTGGTGCAGAAGGAGATATAGACGAACTTGAACGGAAGTGGGGAGCGGAAGAAGTAAAGACAGGGCATTGGATAAGGTGGTATGAACAAAACGAAAATGATTGGTACATAGAGAACATACCACATTGTAAATGTTCGGAATGTGGCAAAGAATATGATCCGCATTCAAGTCAATTTATCAAATATTGCAATGAGTGTGGAGCAAAGATGGTTGAGCCACAGAAAAGGAACGGTGAAAAATGACACTAATTGATGGAGATAAAATCGTCACGGCACAGTTATATGATGATGAACATGAGGAATTTACGGAAGAGCAAATGAGCATTATTGATTATGTCAATGCTTATACTGACGAGGGAGTAACAACGGCTGACGATGTACTTGACAAAATAAAAGCCGAGATTAAGCAGGCGGCAGATAAGCAATTTCAAATCGCAATGGGTGTATCAGATTTGAATGAGAGATATGCACACATACAGATGGAAAATGCATATAGACATAGCTTGAATGTTATCGACAAGTACAGGGCAGAGAGTGAGGATAAGGAATGAAAAATTTCACAAAGTATTTTTGTCCTCAATGTAAAAGATTTAAGTATTCATGGCAAACAACAGAAGGCTGGGGAGGAGCAATACATTGTCGCCATTGCGGGCATGAAATCATAGAAGTAACTAAAGAATTTATAGAACAATTAGTAATGAATGAACTAAATTCTGAAAGTGAGGAATAAGTAATGAAGGATGAGTTAAACCTGTCTATTAGCATAGAAGATATAAATCCCCCTTTTGAAGAAATATCTTAATTCTGAGCAGGAGATTATAGTAGTGAAGTTGGAACATCAGAATAAAGAAAAAGAGATCGTCCCTTGGAATGTAGAAATCGTTGAAATTGCAGATGGTGACATGTCTTACGCAAAATGGAAATGTATTAATTGCGGATATACACGACGCGTAAGTATTTACGACGCGCATATGCATGATTTTAACTTTTGTCCTAGATGTGGGCAGCAAAAAAGAAAGTATTCTGAAAAAGGGAGGTGTTGCTGTGACGAACCTTGAGAAATTTAAAGAAGTATTTGGCTTTACTCCACAGCGTTTGATCGGTATACGTCCTTGTAAGCTTTGTGATCATAACGACATAGGGGATTGTATGGATCACTGCAGTGATTGGTGGAATAAAATTTGGAATACACCAGATAAAAAAATTGGTTGGGAAGTGGCGATGACAGATCAAGATCATGTCTTAATCACATGCAAAACCTGCAACTGGGAAACAGAAATGGAAATAGAAGATGCGAATAATTTCATCGGTTTTCATGAATTCTGTCCTAAATGCGGGCAGCACAATAATCGTGTCTGGCATCGTTATCAGACTATTGATCCTAGACATTTTAATCTGCCAACGAGGAATAAGGAGGATACAGATGAATGAAATTAGTGATTGATATCCCAGACGAAATGTTCGACTGGTATGATAATGGTTTTCCAGACGAAGATGATGCTGAAAAGTTATGGCAGATTGTCAAGAATGGCACACCACTTCCAAAAGGACATGGAAGATTGATTGATGCGGATGTTCTAGTGGCTAAATTGGGAACATATAAAAGAGATATGGATCTTTGGGAAATGGTAATAGCTGAACCAACAATCATAGAAGCAGATAAGGAGAACGAATAGTGGCAAGAATGCACTTTGATGAAGAAGGATTATTGGAAGAGCCTTGCTTATCCTGTGATAAATGTTATGTAGAGGATATTTGGTATGAATGGTGCTGTGATGAGGAAAAATGTCAGTATACGGAAAATAAGGAGAAAGAGGAATAGAGGAGGAGAAAAAAGATGGGCACAAGACAACCAGAAGCGCCGCCTATGCCGAAAACGATAGAGCACATAAGGCCGATAAAACCATGTCCGTATCTTCTGCCATGCGGGATATGTGATAGGAAAGAGTTACAAACAGACGATCCAATCACTGTGAGAATGTGCAGCCAGTATCTGCCGGAGGGAAGAACAACATGAAAATCTACATCAGCGGGAAAATAACAGGAACCACAGACTACCGTGAACGCTTCGATGCGGCAGAGGATCACATCAAAAGCCTCGGGCACGAACCGGTCAATCCGGTATGGATCGGTTACATGCTGAAGATATCCATGCCGTTCGAACCGAAGTATGAAACCTATATGGCTATAGATCTGGCCGTCCTGCAGGAGTGTGATGCGATCTATTTTCTGAAGGGGCACGAGGATTCTAACGGATCGAGGCAAGAACGAGTAAAAGCAGCAGCCCTCGGGCTGAAAATGCTTTATGAAGGAGATAGCAAAACAGGAGAGGAGGGATGATAGCAGCAACAGTCAGGCTTGATATGCCAGATCCAGAGAAATAAAAGAAGGCCGACCAGATCCGGCATGATCTGATCGGCGCTTCCTCGCTGGCAACTTTAGGGGTGGATTCTTTGAACACAATTATTATATCAATCCATAGAAAAGGAGTCAAGGAATGGCGAGACGGGATTTTTACACGGGGAAATATGCACTCAGCAAAGCAGAATACAGATCGGCATACTATTACGCACTTCGTTATACTGAAATGTGTCAGGAATTGGAAGCAATTACCGATACTGTACGGGCCATAACATACGATGGCGACCTTGTGCAGTCCAGTGGAGCAGGCAGACCGACGGAGCAACTTGCAATTCGGCGCTCTGATCTGTCAAAGAGCATCCAGAAGATTGAACAGAGCGCGAAGGAAGCAATCGACGACGAGGAAACACCGATCTATAAAATGCTTCTGTTTGCAGTTACGACCGATGGCGTGACTTTCAACTACTTAAAAGGGCGCATGGAGATCCCCTGCAGCAGAAACTATTTCTATGAGCGACGGAGAAGGTTTTATTGGCTCCTGGCTCAAAAGATATAAAACCAAACGAAACCAGTAGAATGATTTTCATATCGAAATTCTCACGGAGGTATTCTCGTTGAAATTCTCACCGCCAGATTCTCGCCGGGAAATTCTCACCAGGATTCTCACGGCGAAAATCTCACGGCAGAATTCTCACCGGGATTTTGTTTTTGAAAATCTCACCCGGATTCTCGTTCTGAAATTCTCGGCTGGAAATTCTCGCCAGTATTCTCAGAATGAAATTCTCAGAGTAGAATTCTCGCAGGATGAAAAGGTGAAGAAATCAATCATAGCCATTAAAGCCATACGGATGGCATAATGTTGAGCAGTGCGCATGATCTGTTGACTCGGTCCGTGCAAAAACGATCCATTTACAAATTGTTTGGAATACGCATACAATTAAAAAACATCAATCCGCATAAACTATAAAGCAGTAAAGCGGCTTTCATATAGATGTGCAAAAATACACATAAAACGGCATGATTAAAACCTGATCAGCCGTTTATTTTTTATTGCGGAAAAAATGAGCCTTTATACTCTGTCTCTTACCGGGAAAAATACGACCTTGCTTCGGCCCCGCTCCCATATCGGGAAAAAATATGGCCCCTCTCCCTGCGCCGCCTATGGGAAAAAATAAGGGTGCTGATCCAGTAGAAAAAACGTCACTGCTGGAAAGGATCCGGCGCAGAATCAACCGCTTGCATATAATCAACCACGCAAGGGAAGGGCGGAAAGTCCGCCCCAGTGGATCCCTTACGCTGTCGCGCTATATTGTTTCCGGATCTCTTCAAAGTCCTTTTTGCTGCTCCGGCAATACTTCGCACCTGCGCTTTCTGAATAGTACCACTTGCGCCGGTTGTGACTCCAGCGGAACCCGGCAGCCTTCAATTTCTCCTTGACCGGGAAAGTGTTCCCGTCGATCCATAACCACGTGCCGATAATTTCCGCGTGGATCTCTGGAAGGTCCCGGACGGCTTCCAACGTTTCGCGCAGTTTATCGGACGGTGCCGCCTGTTCTGCGTTGTTTTCTTTTTCGGTTTCCGGCTGGATGTTCTCCGACGTTTCCGGCTGGATCTCTTCAGCGCTTTCAGGATCTCCGTATAATTCGCGGTTGTGCTTTTCCTCTGATGCGATCAGATCCGCAGCAAGTTCTTTAATTTCTGCCAGCTTTTCAGCGTCCCCCATTATATTAACATTGCCGCCGTCGATATATTTTGCATGATCAGCGTTTTTCACGATTAACCCCGCGCGTTTTGCTGCGCCCGTCAATTTGTCAAAACGCCAACTTGAAAGCGTATAGAAATTGAAAGAATCCCATTTTTCAAGATCACTTTCCAGCGGCGCGGCGTTGTATATCTCCGTGTGGCGCCGGTAAAAATCAGAATTGACGATCTTTATAAAACGCTCCCGGCCGTGCTCAATATATTCATTTACGGCCGCCTCACGCGTTTTGCATCCAACGGAAACAAGCGAGGCGCCGCTTGTCGGGTCGTCGATATACCAGAAAGAGCCGCGCTTTCTTGCTGCGATTGTTTCCGCTTCTTCCTGCCCGGGGAACTCTACAGCATAGCCGGAAACCTCAAGCCGTGACTCCATTTTGAATTTTCTCCCATTTGTGAACCACCCGAAAATATAATAATTGATTTTTGTAAACTTCATGTTTAGATCCTCCTTTTTATTTTTTTGGAAATCCCGCGGCCGGTGTCGGGCCGGCCGATCGTTCGCCGCGCGGGTGTGTTTTTAATAGTACCAACTTTCATACTGCTTTTCGGTCTTTCCGGTACAATAATGCGCGTCGCAGAAAGAAGAAAGATAAAACTGTGGATTGCTTACGCCGTCGGCCGCCCATGATTTCAGGCGCTTAAGATCACCGTTTTCCTGATCATTGATAAAAGAAGAGCGAGGAGCAGGCGGCAAAATCTCAGAAGTATCGAGGTTATACGTCCGATCTGCCGACATGGAACTAATCGCTTCTTCTTGGATCATGCGCGGATAAACTTCGCGAACTCTTACAGAGGTTGCGCCCACCAGCGCGATCACTTGGAAATAATCGACGTTTGTTTGTTCATAGCCCCATGATGCACTAAAGAAGTCGCCAACCTTTACACCGAACTTATTAGCAACCGGCGCGGCCTTCTTCGCTGACTTTTTAGCGGCCGGTTTCGCTTCCTGCGTCTTCTGCGGCTTGGTTTCCTTCACTTCTTCGCCGGTCCGGCTTGCGATTTCCTTATATTCTGAAATCGTGGTTTCCGCGCAGATCTTCGCGAATTCATTCGTCCATGTGCCCTGTTTTGCATACCAGCAGGCTTTCTTGTGGTTCCAACGGAAACCATATTTTTTTAAGTTTTCCTTGGTTCCGGCCAGCGGATAAACCCCGAAATAAATTTCGATCCCGTTCAATTCCTTGTTTTCCTTCTTTTCTGCGATGTACTTCATAATTTTCCCTCCTTGCTTTTGTTTTGTTTACTTGTTATAATGTCAAGAGGCGAGAGCCTTTAGGATTTTTGAAAGTCGTTTTTCTTGTTACTTTGGTCGGTTGGAGAAAAGCGGCTTTTTTTATTTCCGAAGATCCCGGATGATTGCTATAAGTAAAACGGTGACGATCACGATTTCAAGTATTATGTTCATCTGTTCACTCTTTCCGGCTCTCGGTTGTCCTCTTGACGAAAACAATCATAACACCGTGTTACGCACTACGTCAATGCAAAAAACTTCCAAAGTGAGCACTACGTTTTTGTGAAAATTGCATAGTGTGCACTATAACATTCTTTATTATAATGTTTGCAGGAGGTTCAAAAAAATGACAGAAGAACAAAAGAAAAAGAATAATAAAAGAATGAACGAATGGAAGAAAGCCAATCGGGAAAGGATAAATTTTTTAATGCCGCAAGGTTACAAAAATAGGATCAATGCAGCGGCTGCCGTCTTAGGTGTAAGTGCTTCTGAATTTATTCGGCGCGCTATTGATGAAAAAATTAAACGTGACGGCCTGCCGGATCGGTCAGAACAATAACGGCCGCCCTGGATCAATAGCCTTGTTGCGGATCCGGTGCAATATCTTTTTATAAGATTTTACCATTCCGACCGGATCCGACCCGCAATAGATCCAGCCGCCGCGCTGGTCCGGCTGCCCTGATCATATTAAAACAATATCTTTTCTGTATAATTTACCACTGGCCGGAATGCTGGAAACGAAACAAAACGAAAATATTATAGTAAAATGTCCACATTTACCATATAACCCGCCTGATCATGGGCGGGTTTCTTTTTGCGCAGCGGGAGAGGGCGAGCGGATCCAGTGCGAAACATGGAGCGCATAATATAACCGGCTGAATATATCCGCACTATATGGTTACGTTTCTTTCTTCGCTGCGTGCAAACAATCTGGAAGATATGGAAGTAACAGAGCCGTAAATACTATATAAATTCTTTCCCGCCCTGATCTTTCTCGTTATTCTCTCGGCGATCCTCATGATCCTTTTATAGAAAATAGCGCTCGGCCTGGCTCACACCTGGCATAAAAGAAAATGGTTTGCTTTGTTTCTGATCCGGTGGCGCGGAGATGCTGGCGGTGCAGTTGGTTAAGTGGCTATAAAGTTGTGCAGTGGCCGAAGGTCCGACGGGATCAATATTTTTCGATGCAATACATACATTTTACCGACTCCACCCCCTCGCCGCCCGGCCGGATCCGATTCCCTTCGGCTTGAGGGCCGCAAGGTACTGTGAAACGTTTCACGGCCCTCTGCGGTGCGGGGAGTCCCAAAGCCGTGCTAGAATTGTCTGAAAATTTTGAAATTTCTATACTGAAAATATCAGTCGAAAGGCGAGGGACTCACGGGGTATGTCAATATGGTATTATTGGAGCATGGAAAGATGGCAAGAGATCCGGGTGGTCAACCTAGGAGAAAAAAGCGTGGGACTCACGGGGTATTTTTTGTGATATAGTGATAGTATCAGATTTTCGGAAATGAACAGCGGAAGCATTGGGGAAGTCATTTTGTGGCTTCCTTTTTGTTGGAAAAGGAGGAACAAAATGGTCACCTACGAAGCGAAAATGGTCGATGACAAAAAGGATAAATTCGATTTCAGATGTTTATCCGGAGATACAAAACCGACAAAAACCTGCGACGGACGGAAGATTGCGAACGGGTCAACGTGTACTGAGATCAATACCGGAAGCAATTTTATGTATGATGAAGAGCACGAAAAATGGGAGCCGTCTACACCGTGAAACTATTGACATGATAAATTTCAAGCATCCGAAAGGGTGCTTTTTGAATGGAGGAGGAGAAGATGGCAGCGCATGACTATACCAAAAATTCATATCGGTATTTCGGTGGAAAGAAAAACGTCATCTTTGATGCTTCCGATGCTATAAAGGGGCTTGCTGAAATTGGCGAAGATGCAAAGAAGGTTGTCCAGGCAACCGTGAGCGACGTCAGATCGAGAGGCCCCGGGTGGATCCAAAATGGCGTGAAGAAGGAATATAACGTCAATCCGCAGGGAGAAATTAAAAAGTCACTGGTCAGCGTATATAGCGGAGGTTTAGTAAACCTTGGTGGATTTGACGTTGACAATGTGACTTTCAAATATTCCGGACGTTTTCTTACCCCTGTGCATTTTGGCATGAATCCGACGAGAAGACCAAAGACGACGCCATACAGTATCACCATGGAGGTGCTGAAAAGTAAAGGACGGAAGACAATCCATGGAAAATCAGGGCTTGGAAAACCGTTCCTTGCGAAAAATCCGAATGGGCCTAAGACTATTGTATGGCAGAGGGCGAATGTCGGCGGAAAGGTCGTAGGACGACTGCCGATCGTTGCGTTCAAAACTGTCAGTATCCCGCAGATGATTCAGGACGGGAAAGGAGAGACAAAGCCGGCCGTGCAGAAAGAGTTGACCGATGGCATCAAAAAGCGGTTTGATCACCATTTTGACCGGTTTATGTTGAGATAAAGCGTTATGGAGAAGAAGGAGAGTGAAAAGAAAAATTTATGCAGGCCGGAGGTATTGCGAGATTTGTTCTCGTTTGGAGATATCAGGAGTATAGATGCGCTTGTGAGTAACGGTATCATAACACCGATTATGGCAAAAGAAAGAGGGCGCATGGTCAGAAGATATGATAAAGACGAGGCGACAAAGGAGTACATCGCATACCTAAAAGGGAAATCCAAGCATAAAAGCGAGATAAGCGCTGATATGAACGACGAGGCGCGAAAATTGAAGGCAGATGCAGACCTGAAAGAAGCGAAAGCCGAGATTGAGCAGATGCGCCGCGACGAATTAAATGGACAACTCCATTCCTCGGATGATGTTAAGACCGTTATGAGTAAATTGGTTGTAGAAATCCGCGGACAGCTCCTCGCTCTCCCTGGAACATGCGCAATTGATTGCGCTGCGGCGCGGACGGCGAAAGAAGCGGAAACAGTCGTGAAAAACGCAACGCTTGAAATACTGAAGGATTTGCAGCGCTTCCAGTATAACAAGAAAGAATTTAAGAAACTCGTGCGCCAACGTACTGAGTGGATGAATGAGGGGGAAGCGGAAGAATGACAGGCGAAGCAGCAAAAAAACTAAATGCCGTGCTGCGGAGCGTCTGCGAAGGGTTCAAAGCTCCTGAAGGTCTGACTGTGACGGAATGGGCGGACCGTTATGTAATTCTTTCAACGGAAGATTCTGCTGAGGCTGGTAGATGGAAAACGAGCCGGACGCCATATCTTAAAGAGGTTATGGATGCTTTTACGGATGACCGTACGGACAAGATCGTGCTTGTCGCAGGGGCTCAGATGGGAAAAACTGCTCTCCAGCGCAATATGCTTGGTTATATCATTGATCAGGATCCCGGACCCGCTATGTTTGGACAGCCAACAAAGGATCTGGTGGAAGACTTTTCCAAGAGGCGATTAGCCCCATATATCAGAGACAATCCGCGGATCAGGGAAAAGATGGGCGAAAGCAAGAGCCGTGACACGAATAATACGATCCGGCGAAAGAGTTTTCCCGGCGGGATGCTTACGCTGGTAGGCTCAAACGCACCCGGCGACCTTGCGTCTGTTCCGTCGCGGTATGTATTCGGAGATGAAATCGACCGCTGGGCGGCAAGCGCAGGCGGCGAAGGCGATCCGGTTGAACTTCTGACTGCCAGGACTAGCAACTTTTACAATAGGAAGATAGTGCTCGTGTCTACTCCGACCATGAAGGGACATTCCCGGATTGAGAAATCCTATGCTCTTGGAACACAGGAAGAATGGTCAACACAGTGCCCACACTGTAAAGAATGGAGCCAGATACGATTCGCAAATATTGAATTTAAGCATGAATTCATTGGAAATGATGACATGGAGACCGTGCTTGTGTCGGATATCCAGTGGGTATGTCCATCATGCGGATGTGGGGTATCTGAGGATAACGCGAGGCGGCTTCCACAGAAATGGATAGCAGCAAACCCAAAGGCCATTGAGACAGGCGTTAGGTCGTTTTGGATCACTGGCTTCTATTCGCCCTGGAAGCAGTGGGAATCAATTATCCGTAATTTTCTTACGGCAAACAGGCGGAAGGACATTGAACTCCTGAAAGTTGCGGTCAATACCGGATTTGGGGAACTTTGGGAGGATAGAGAAAACGAAGAGACGGCGGAAGGAATATTAAATCGACGCGAGCAATACAGTGTAGAAGTGCCGGAAGGTGTGTATGTCCTTACGATGGGGATGGATACACAGGACGACCGGCTGGAATACGAAGTTGTCGGTTATGGTCTTGCAGGGGAGACGTGGGGCATTGAGTATGGCCGGATTTTTGGAAAGCCTTCCGACCAGGATGTATGGGATAAAGTGGATGCCCTTCTGGAGCGGCGTTTTATTGGCGAGAACGGTACGGCGTTCAAAATCTCTCTTGCTTTCATCGACCTGCAGGGACATTACAACCAGAATGTCAGAGAGCAGTGCGGGCTCCGGAGATTCAAGCGTTTGTTCGGCGTGATGGGGAGTAATAACGATAGCGATCCATACACGGACAAGGCAAAACAGATTTCTTTCCGGAATCCGACAACGGGGAAACGCGGGAATATATGGTATTACCGGATTGGCGTTTCTGCAGGGAAAGAGCATATAATGAGCGCTCTTTCTGTTGAAGAACCTGGACCTGCTTATTGTCATTTCCCGTTGGACGAATCGAAGGGATATGATCGCGTGTATTTCCTCGGCCTTCTTTCTGAACGCTTTACTTACACTGCGCAGGGGAAACCGAAATGGGAGAAGATATACGAGCGGAACGAGCCACTTGATTGCCGGAATTATGCGAATGCTGCTTTTCAAGTGTTAAACCCTGATCTTGAAAAGATGCGGAGCAAGGTTGAGAGCAAGACGAAATCATACTCAAAGCAACCCGTCAAGAAGAAACGCAGGAAAAGCGGGACAGATACTGTGTACGGGAAGGAGTTATAGCAATGAATGTGGACATTGTATATGATGCGGAAACCAAAAATGGGATCCCGTATCTGAAATCCATATATGAGGCAAAGACTGCGAGAGGATTTCGGTATCGGGACGTAGTAAATGATCTTGATTCCCTCGAAGGGGCGAAATCAGCGGCAATGGCAAGCGGACAATATAAATCCTACACCGTTGGTGATCGTTCTGTCACCAGAAGTACGATGACTGCAGATCGGGTATTTTCTCTCTGGGAGAAACTGATGGCAGAAAAGGAACGTCTGGAACAGGGAAGAACGAAGAGAAGGACGCTTGGGGTGATCCCGCGCGACTGGTGAGAACATGGGAAAAATGATTTGGAATGGTTTCGGGTATGGCGAGTATGGCGCTTCCGTTACGAAACGGGCGACAAAAGGTCTTACCGCTTTATCCGGATCCCCGCAGCAGGATATTGATTTCAATAACTACACAATGCGACAGCGCGGTCGGTTGATGTATATGGGGAACCCCGTAGCGACCTCCGCAATCAATACGCACCGGACAAATACGATCGGCGTCGGGCTGATCCCAAACCCTCGCCCGGACGCCTCCTTTCTTGGGCTTTCAGATGAACGGGCGGCCGAATGGGTGCAGACAGTCAAACGCGAATTTGGCCTATGGGCTAACGAGAAACGTTCTTGCGACGCGTCGGGGATAAACAATTATTACGAGATGCAGCAGATGCTTTTGCAGTCGTGGCTCATGAGCGGAGATGTTTTTGTTCTGGTACAGCAAAGAGAAAAGACTTCCAGGTATCCTTACTCGCTCCGGCTTCGGGCGATCGAAGCGGACAGGGTGGCGACTCCGAATGGTGAAGACGGTTTGACTGTCTATCAGATGACAACAGGCCGGAATCTGAAAAACGGGAATACGATTTATGACGGCGTAGAGGTGGATCCTTCCGGTATGCCGGTTGCGTATCACATAAGGAATCAGCATCCGAACGATTATACCGGCGTGGATATTAAATATCAGCGCGTGGAAGCAGAAGGAAAGAGCACTGGGCTTCCAAACATTCTGCACATTATGACAGCGCATAGACCGGAACAGTATCGCGGTGTTTCATACCTTGCTCCTGTGATCGTTTCACTTTTGCAACTCGGAAGATACACAGAGGCGGAATTGGCGGCCGCTGTGGTCAACGCTTTCTTTACGGTTTATGTTACGTCGGAAGAGAACGGCGAAGATCCGGCAGCAGAAGCATATGGCGATGATCAGTCCGAAGTTTCGGATAGTGAATACGAGTATGAAATGGGCGTTGGAACAGTCAACATACTTCCACCTGGCGAAAAGGTCACGCCTATCAAGGCAGAGCACCCGTCAAATGGATTTCCTGATTTTACTGAAGCAGTGTGCACTCAGATAGGCGCAGCGCTTGAAATCCCGAAAGACATTCTGCTGAAGCAGTTCAATGAGTCATACTCCGCATCGCGTGGCGCGCTTTTGGAAGCATGGAAGTCCTTCAAGACATATCGCCAGTGGTTCGTGAATGATTTCTGCAATCCGGTGTATGAACTCTTCATGTTTGAGGCTGTTTCGTCCGGTCGGATACAAGCCCCGGGATTTTTTTATGACCCGGCGATTCGTGCTGCATGGCTGAAGACTCAATGGATAGGACCCGCTCAGGGGCAACTTGATCCCGTGAAAGAGATCAACGCAGAGATCCTTGCCGTGCAAAACGGTTTGACAACAAGGGCAGATGCGGCGCTCCGGATCAATGGCTCTGATTTCGCAGCAAATGTGGAACAACTTGCGAGAGAAAAAGCCATGATGGAGGAATGCGGCCTGTCAGGTGAACCGACAACAACAGTTATGGAAGAGGAGGAAGAGGAGAAAGAAGATGAACAATAAAGCCTATACAATCCTCATGAAGGCAGAGGAGAAGAAAGCAGAAATAAATTTATACGGTGAAGTAGTAGAGACCATTCCGACAGACTGGTGGACAGGCCAGCCGGTAGATGGTCTTTTTATTTGCCTGTCTCAGTTTATCGAGGAGTTGGACAAACTGAAGGAGATGAAAGAAATCACTTTCAGGATCAACAGTATCGGCGGAGATGCAGAAGCTGGGATTACGATCTATCATCGTATCCGGGAATTGGATGCAGCCACGACAACAATTGTCGATGGTTTGGCAGCCAGCGCCGCGTCGATCATAGCACAAGCAGGGGATAAACGCGTTGTAAACGTCGGCACGCAGACGATGATACACGGCGCGTCCACATTCCAGTGCGGGTTTTATAACGAGCAAGCGCTCCGCAAGACAGCCCGCGCCCTTGGCACCATCAACAAATCCATAGCCGGGATCTATGCAGAACGGAGCGGCCGAGAGGTGGAGGAGATTCTTCCCATGCTTAAGGCCGAGAAGTGGATGACGTATGAGGAAGCGGTTGAGGAAGGTTTTGCCGATGAGGTAGGAGGCAAGGAAGCCCCGAAAGCAGAGGCCATGGAAGGCGTGAAGAACATGATCACCGTAAACGGCATTACTCATTATTTCCGCAATATTCCAATGCCGCAGATGCCACAGATGAAAATGATGATCTGTCAAAAGAAAACAGCGGAAGAGACTGATCATATAGATGCAACCAAAAATGAGGAAGGAGTGAAAAAGATGGATCTTAAGGAACTGAAAGAAAATCACGCTGACCTTTGCGAAGAGTTCAAGGCTGAAATTCTGAAGGAAACGCAGGACGCTTCTGACGCGAAGATTCAGGATGCGGTTTCGGCTGCTATTGCGGCAGACCGTGAACGCATGAAAGCGATCGACTCTATTGCAGCGCAGGTTGGCAATCCTGAACTGGTTGAAAGCGCAAAGTATAACGAGCCTATTACGGCGGAGCAGCTTGCGCTGAAGGCATTACAGGAACAGGCGAAAGCCGGTGAAAACTTTGCGAATCAGAGAGCGGAAGAAGTAAGGAACTCCGGTGCAGACGCCGTTGTTGCTTCTCCGGTTGACGGTTCCGAGGAAGACGCGAGAGCGAAGGATATCATGGATGCTGCCGCTCTTATCGCGGGTGATTATCTGAAAAAGGAGGATAAATAAATGGCAGTGCTTGGGAAATTTGAGTATGACAATCTGATCGCTGATACAGCTCACGCTGTAACCGGCGGAACTGTTGTGATCGCCGGAGGAGAAGGGGATCTTAAAAGAGGCTCCATTCTTGGACGGAACAATAGCAACAAATTCGAACTTTTGGATTCTGATGTTACCGGTAAAGCAGAGGTGATCCTTGCTGAGGATTGCATCGGATCGAGTCAGGACGGAGTTGTTCCTGTCTACCTGACCGGTGATTTCCTTGAAAACGAATTGAAGAAGTACGAGGGATACACCCTCACCGAAGCAGACAGGAAGAATCTGAAGGATGCCGGGATCTATCTGGTTGCCGGCATGAATGAGTAAGAAGAAGGAGGTAAAAGAAAATGGCGTTGAACATTTACGACACCCACGCAATGCTCGCGGCTGTGAAAATTATGCCGCCGAAGCATACATTTCTGAGAGACCGCTACTTTAACACCACTGCTACATTCCCCACAAAGGATGTGATCGTGGACTATAAGGACGAGGTCGGGAACCAGCTTGCCCCGTTTGTACTGCCGAGCAAAGGCGGCATTCCGGTCGAACGCGAAGGCTATCAGACCGAAAGCTTCGAGCCCGCGCTGATCGCACCGGAGCGTGTGCTGACAGCCGACGATCTTATGACGCGTAAGGCTGGCGAGTCTTTGTTTTCCGGCGCCACAGCGGCAAGCCGCGAAGCGGCATATCTCCGCGAGGATATCGAAGCGCTGAATACTCTGATCGACAACCGCGAGGAGTATCTTTGCGCACAGGTGCTCTTGAATAATGCATACACCATGAAGCAGTACGGTGATAAGTACGGCTCTTCCGAGTATGTGGAAAAGAAGATCAAATTCTATGAGGGCGGAAGTAACCCGGCCACATATGTGACATCTCCCGCATGGAGCACATCCAGCACGAAGATTCTTGCAGACATCTACGCTATGGCACAGATCAACATCAAGCGCGGTCTGCCGATGACTGATCTCATCGTTGCCGGAAATGTTGCTGATGTAATGCTGCAGAACGAGATGGTGCTGAACCTTCTGGATAACCGTCGGTTCATCCTGTCTGACGAAGTGCGTCCGGAAGAACTCGGAAACGGCGCTGCGAAGATCGCCACCCTGAACATCAAGGGGCACCTCGTCAACGTATTCTCCTATACGGCTGAATATGTGGATGAGAGTGGAAACACGCAGGCGTTTATTCCGGCAAATACGGTTGTCATGACTGCACCGAATATGGGCAAGATCCTTTATGGTTCTGTCACTCAGATCCAGTCCGGAACGACCAACTTCGAGACATTCGAAGGAAAGAGGATTCCGAAGGTCACAGTTGATGAACATGGCGGAAGCCGCGCACTGACCATGCAGAGCCGTCCGCTGGTGATGCCGAAGTACAAGAACGCAGCCATCGTTTCGACAGTATTGTCATAAAGGAGGCTCTTATGCTGGTAAAGGTAAACGATGAATTCAAAGGCACGTTCGGGCAGTATGACGAGACGGCGAAAACGGTATATGCCAAAAAAGCCGGAGACGATCCGTTTGTTGTCTCAGACGTAACGGCAAACCGTATGATCCAGAAAGGGATTCTTGTTGCCGTTGGCGGCGGTTCGCCTGTTTCGTCACCTGAACCGGAAGAGCCTGTTCCCGCTCCCGAAATTCCGGAAGATGTTGAGGAGACAAAAATCATTGAACGGAAATTGTCAAAGAAGGGCGGGGCAAAGCGCAAAGGAAGCAACGCATCGAAAAGGGTGGAGGATAAGCCGCCCGTTATCACAGCGGAAGAGCCTGAATGAGTACATTGAAAGATCTGATAACGGCTGATATCGACAATGTGTTCATGAATCTGGATGAATTTGCAGATAAACACAGAGTGGATAACGCCGTTATTCAATGTATTTTAGAGGATGCCACGATCAATGCCGTCAATGACTTGCGGTTCTTGTCAGAAGCTACCTATCGGCTATATGCCAGGGAGTCAGACTTGCCGCGCCGCCGAAACCCCGGACAGGTGATCCACATCGATGGAGTGGGATACACTATCGTCACATGGAAAGTTGAGATGGGTATGGTAATAGCGGAATTGTCTCATGAGGAGGTCTACTGATGACTATAGTAACTGCAATAGACGGCATTGTGAAATGGCTTTCTGAAAATGTTTGCGCGAACGTCCTGTTCAAACAGCCGCCGGAAGACCGGGAGGCTGACGATCAGGGCTATGATTATACTTTGGTCCACCCGAAAGTATTTCCTCTTTTCGTGCCGCCTGTTGATTTGAATGGAAATCAAACAAATACGCCTTCGATCGTAGTGACGATCATTCAGGGGAATGACAACGTTCTGGAAAAACGCAGGATGCTTGACATATCCCTTTCTTTTTGCGTGTGGAACCCCGGAACCTATACTGCTGATTGGCTAAACTCGGACGGAAAAGATCCGGTAGGGAAGGACGCTGGAGGATGGCGTGATCTTTGGAATTTTATTGATTATACGGCACAAAAGATACAGTCAACCGCATATATAGGTGGTATGGAGGTTATACGGGAGAACCAGTGGGAATATGGTCCGTATCGGCAGGCATCCATGGATACGCGATACGCGCAGGAACAGATTTCAGAATATCCTCTTTGGTTTGGCTTTTATCGTTTTCAGGTACGTTGCGCGTTGCTTCCAAACAACCCTCAAATTGAAGCTATGTTAAAAAAATAAAGGAAGGAGATATTAACAATGGCATACAAATATGGCACTTATGCTTTCCTTGCGGATAGCGTTGTAGCGCAGAGTGACTCCGCAAGCACTGTGGCCGTTTATGTCGGTACTGCTCCCGTGAATCTTGTGCGGGGTTATGCAGCCGCTGGACTGGTCAACACGCCTATCCGGATTTCCAGTTACACCGATGCCAAGAATTTGATCGGGCATTCCTACGACTGGAAGAAGTTCACACTTTCCGAAGCGGTGGAAGCGCATTTCAACAACGAGAAGGGCAACGTTGGCCCTATCTATGTGATCAATGTGCTGGATCCCACCACAAACAGGAAAGCAACTGCTACCACGAAGAATCTGACCTTTACGAATGGCAAGGCATCGTTCGATTGCGACACGATCATCCTTGACACATTCGCTCTGGCTGACAAGGCAGAAGGAACGGATTACTTTGTGGAGTACAACTACACAACGAAGAAGGTTGTTGTCACGAGTGTTGACAGCGACAATCCTTTGACTGGCACGATTGCGGCTACATTCTACGAAGTGGACACCACCGGGATCGACAAGGCAACTATCATCGGAACTGTTTCGCCGGATGGCGTATATACCGGTATCCAGGCGGCGGCTCTGATTTACCAGAAGTTGAATGTGATCCCGAACCTTTTTGCGGCTCCCGGATGGTCTGATATCAAGGACGTATACGATGCTTTGATCGCCATCGCTACGAAGCTGAATGGGCATTGGGATGCGTTCGTTTTTGCTGATATTCCGCTTTCTTATGCGAAACCGACTGAGTACGACGAAGTACAGAGCCCGGATGCAGGAGACAATCCCTCCACGAAACCGTGGTATGAGTATGATGCGGATGCGCACAGCTATGCCGTATCTGCAGATACGCAGGTAAACCTTTCCAAAACCTATTATACCGTTGCAGCATCTTCCGTTACACCGGGCGGAAGCGAGAACCCCTCCACTGAGGGTTGGTATGAGAAGGATGGAACCACTTACACGCTTTCGACTGATTCAGAAGTGGATGGCGGCAAAACCTATTACACCGTTACGCCGGCGACTGTTTCTGCAGCAGACCCCGGAGACAACCCGAAAGAGGAAGGCTGGTACGAACAGGATGGCGCAGATTATGTGGCATCCAACGACACACAGGTAAATACAGCAAAGACATATTACACCGTAGCCGCAACCGAAATCGAGACCGTTGACACCATTTCTAAGGCCAACGCATGGAAGACTGCGAACAACTACACCAACGAGAGATCGAAAGTGTATTGGCCGCAGGTCGAAAATGGTGGAAACATCTATCATGCCGCAACGCTTGCCATGGTCGAAACTCTTCGGATCGACATTACACATGACGGTGTTCCGTTCGAAACGTGCGGGAACAAAGAGATTGCGGCACAGAAGCAGTATTTTGGCGAAGGCTCCAACAATCAGGGGTTTGATATCGAGAGTGCAAACGCTCTTTGCGCGAATGGTATCTCCACGGTTGTATTCTGGGCTGGCTCATGGAGATTGTGGGGAGACTCTACCGCAGCATACGTTTATGGAGATGAAGGCGTGGATCTCCGCGATTACTTTGACGTATCAATGCGGATGCTTCTGTATCTCACCAATCGTTTCCAGAGAGTATGGTTCACCACGATCGACAAGCCGTTCACGCTTGCTGTCAGAGACACTATCCTCGTGCGCGAGCAGCAGTACCTGGACTCCCTTGTGGCAACCGGCGCTCTGATCGGAAAGCCCACCATCACGTTCGACGATACGTTGAATTCGTACGGCGAAGTGGTAGCAGGGAACTTCTACTTTAACATCGCAGTTACGCCGACACCTCCGTTCCATTCTGCAACTGCTTATGTTGCTTATACGGACGCTGGCTTCTCGGCCTATTTTGAGTAAAGGAGGTAAAGAGACATGGCAGGTTGGTTAGATCAGGGACTTGTTATCAACGCAACGGCGGTCTATGTGACTTCCAGCACTCCTGTGGATTCCGGAAGTGCGGCAGCACCGGCCGAGACTTCAAACGATCTGGTGGGGCGTGACGTTGATATCACGCTCCCCGCAGTACAGTATAAGACCACGACTGCGAACATCATGGGTGATATGGAGGTGCCGATTTTCGGGCAGCTTGAAAACATGGTGCTTACCATTCATCCCCACGGCCTTTCCGCGAAGAGTGTTGCGAAACTCACTACTCCCGGAGCAAAACAGCTTGAGATCTGGTGGGCGCAGCAGTGGATCGATCAGGCGGCGAATCAGACGCTTGAAGCCGGCAAGGCGTATATCACTGGAACACCGCAGATCCTTATGCCTGAACTCGGTCTTACGGCCGGGAACGCGGCAGAGTTTGACGTTCCGTTTATCGTGACGAAGTACAAACTGGTTGTCGGAGACACCGAGCTTTGCGATATCGACCGGATTTCCGGTACGGTCAAAGTGAATGGTGTGGAAGATAGCAAGAACCCGTATTCCATCATTTAATACCTAAAAGGAGGAGAGTATGAAAGGCGAAATTACACTTAGGAACCCTATTATGAAGAATGGGAAAAAGTACAACGTACTGAAGTACGATACGGACAAGATCTCGGTCAATGATTATATTGACGCCGTTTCGATCCGTGAGATTTCTGTGAATTTATCCGTCCAGATGGCGCTTGCAGCGCACCCGAAACTCGGCATTTATGCCGTGGTTCGGGCTATGGACGGATTTGTTCCGGAAGACCTCGAAGAACAGATCAAGGGAACGGATATCATCCAGCTTGCGAATATCGGACTGAATTTTACCAGAGGACGGGCGGACCTGGAGGACGACTCGTCCGAAGAAACGTTCGAGCATACGGAGCAAGGTTCGGAGCAAACCCGATCGAAGTCCGCAAAATGAGAATCCTTGAATTCCTGGATGAAATCAAAGATGTAATCCGGGATGACACGGAAGAGGCGAAGAAGAAGAAAGCAAAAAAACGGCACCGAAGGTGACAGGGCATGGCAAAAGGAAGACAACTGGATGCTATTATCAGCATCGCAGGACGGATTGATCCGTCGCTTAAAAAGTCAATACAGCAATCAACCGGACTCCTGAAGGAGATGGATGATGATATCAACAGGCTTTCTGTTGGCTTTGATACGATCGGCAAGGTCGGTAAGCTTGCATTTGCCACTGTCGCTGCAGGTGCTACCGCTTTCAGCGCGGCTATGATCTCCTGCATTGACGCAGGCAAAGATTTTGAGTCACAGATGAGTGCTGCTGAAGCTGTTTCCGGGGCGAGTGTGTCCGAAATGGAAGAGCTGGAAGAAAAAGCACTTGATCTTGCGAGCACGACAAAATGGACAGCCACGGAAATCGCGAAAGCGTACGAATATATGGGAATGGCCGGATGGGACACCGAAGAAATGCTTGCCGGCATTCCGAGTGTATTAAACCTTGCGTCTGCCGCCGGTCAGGACTTAGGCACAACAGCCGATATGCTGACCGACGATATGACTGCATTTGGACTGTCTATCACAACCGAGAATATTGAGCACTTCGCTGATGTCATGGCGGCGACTGCTACGAGCAGTAACACCAATGTCGCCATGATGGGCGAAACTTTCAAATACGCCGGCGCTATCAGTAAGGCGATGGGGTACGACTTTGAAGAGGTCGCAGTTGCCACCGGACTTATGGCAAACGCCGGTATCAAATCATCACAGGCTGGTACTGTTCTCCGCTCATGGATAACAAGGCTTGCATCTCCCACAAAACAGGCAAAAGAAGCCCTTGATGAACTTGGAATTACTGTCACAAACGAGGATGGATCCACAAAGGATTTCATGGAAACAGTCTATGATCTCCGCGAAGCCATGCAGGGGCTGACAGATACGGAAAAGACCAGATATGCAACATTAATTGCCGGGAAAGTTGCGTCTACCGGTATGCTTGCAGTTGTAGATGCAGAAGAAAAAGACATTAACGATCTGAGAGCGACAATAGAGGATTGTTCCGGTGCTGCGCAGAAGATGGCGGATATTCGGCTGGATAACCTTGAAGGTGATATAACGATCATGAAATCCGCGTTTGACGGATTGAAACTCGCCATTTATGACGAAGTAAAAGAACCTGCGCGGGAAGCCGTGCAAGGCTTAACGGAATTTATCAACAAGGGCAGGGATGAATTACCTGATATGGCCGCCGCTGTTGTAACCGGCTTTAAGGATATGGGGAAGGCTATAGAACCCGTAGCAGAAGGGGCGTTTACAGTAATCAAAGATGCGGCGAAATGGGCCATCGATAATAAGCGCCTACTCATTTCAACGATTACTGGCGTGGCTGCTGCTTTTGCATCGTTTAAGATTATGCAATTTGCAAAAGGCGTTGCAGAAACAGCAAAGGGTTTCAAACTCCTCTTGGCGAATATGGGACCAGTGGGTTGGGCAATTACAGGGATTACAACGGCTGTTGGTGCTCTTGCTGCCGCTATTGAGAATGTTAAACTGCATGATCAGGAATTGATCGCAGCCGACCTCAATGAACGCTTTGGGGATATCCATCTTTCTTTGGAAAATATCGAAAAAGTTGCTGACAGAATCATTCGTACAGATGCGCTTTCTATTGCTGAGCGCGCACTTTCAATCGTTGATGAAGCGAGCCAGGTCTTTGACCAATTAAACAAAGATATTGAAAAAACTTCTGAACTGAACTGGAAAGTCGAGATAGGTATAGGTCTTGACGAAGAAGAACAGGCAGAATACCAGGAAAGCATCGAATCGTTTATTAAAAATGCGAAAGAGTATGTTGGGAAAAAACATTATGCGGTCGATGTGGCGCTGGATATTGATTTCCCGAAACATACAGGCGAGGGACAGATGACCCGCGCTGCCGTAGATAAGAGTTATGCGAAAATCGAAGAAGCTCTTGAGGCGGAAGGGAAATACTTACAAGAAGTAGTCAATAATGCATTTGCTGACGGGATCTTTGATATCGATGAGGCGCAGGTGGTTCAAAATATTCAAGCGGATATGGCAAGGATCGCCGCGCTTACTGCCGAATCAGAACAGAGTGCAAAACTTCATGAAATGTCACTTAGGTATGGAGTTGAATTGGATCCTGATACACAGGAAGCGCTCAAAGAAGAATTGGCAGAGCAGGCAAAAACTGCCGCTGATACATACACAGAATCTTATTTGCATGAATACCAAGGATTTGAATTATCTAAAAAGATTGGCGATTTAACTGAAGAGGAATTTTTAGAAAAAGTCGCAACACTTGACAAGAGCAAGCTTGATAATGTGGCCAGCGCTTATTCAAACTCACTGGAATATATTACCGATACAGCGCTTGAAGGCTGGAAAGATAATCTTGGTGATGTCGAAAAAGCAAAAACCAGGTTTATGGAAGATCTTCTGGCGCTTACACCAGAGGACGCAAAAGCACTTGGAGATTGGAGCACGTCAGATTGGAAAGAATACTTTGATCAGGACATTCTTGAAGGCATTGACTACACGATGAATTACAAGAACCGTCAAGGCATCATAGAGTATCTTGGATTAGGCGCTCCTACGGAAGCAGAAATTGAAAATATCGTCAATGAATATGTTGAAAAAGGTCAGCCCATACCGGAAAAAATAGCGGACGAGATGCTGAATTATGCGTTGCTGCAAGGTATGAATGGCGGTGATTATGTCCTCCCACAGTCGATTATCGAACTTATTGCCAATGGCATGGTTGAATCAGCAGACGATCAGAAGGATGCAATGGATGAGGTCGGAAAGATACTTGATAATTCAGTGGCTAATGGGATTCAGAATAATAGTGTCATTGTCGATTCTGCATCAGAAAAAGCCGCGATTCAAGCAAAACAAAAACTTGGCGATGAATTTGCGAAACCTATGGCTTTATCCGCAAACGTGGCATTGGATGTTCATGTAATCGGCGTTAATGCTGGAGAAGTACGAAGCGTTCTTGAAGGCATCAAAACAGGCCGCGAATATTCCTCTGGAGGAGGCGGCCATTACGCACTCGCGAAAGGTGGCTTTACTCATGGCGTAACTATCGCAGGTGAAGATGGACAGGAGGCGGTCATTTCGTTTGATCCCGGCGTCAGAGAGCGGAACCTGAATATCTGGAAAATCGCTGGCGAACGACTTGGAGCAACGCAGAATAACATAAACAATGTTTCCAACACAACGAACAATTCCGGCGGCGCAAATATTACCTTTGCACCAAACATTACTGTGAACGGAAACGCCGACCACAACACGATCGTGGAAGCCTTACGGGAAGGAGAAAGTGAATTTGTGGATCTTCTGGAAGAACTCGGATTGATCACGAAGGGAAGGGGGCCGCGATATGCCTACGGAGGATGAAACCTTATACGAACTCTATGAGACGAAGAGCGGTGAAACGTGGGATTCGATCGCTTTCGACCTCTTCACAAACGAAATGATGGCATCCACCCTGATTCAGGAAAATAAGGAATATGCCGATGTACTGATATTCGATGGCGGGGAAGTCCTCGCCATTCCGATTGTTAATGAGGAAAATGAGGAAGATTCGATTGATACCATTCCACCGTGGAGGCAATAAACCATGGAACTGATTTACAACGGAACGGAAATAACTGAGCTGGTAAATATCGAAAAGGCCGAGGTTGACACATACCTCGGAGACCGCGCCGATACGATCCTTGTCATGATCGAGCGAGATGAAACCGTCGATAAATGGGGATTTGCTCCGGGAGACACAATTCAGATCAAAGAAGATGAGCTGAATACCGGGATAATGACAGTGAACAAGGTGCGTTTTATCGGGCACGCCATATCTATCACGGCATCCTCTATCCCGGAACAAACGGAGGTGAAAAAGAAAAAATGGTCGTCCATCGGGTTTAAGGATCTTGTAAAAGAATTGTGCAAGAACATTGGAATGGCGGTTGAGTTTTTTGGTGTGGATGATCAGATCTATAACGAAGTGACGCAGGATTATGTGGATGACCTTACATTCCTTGGAGAGCGCTGTGCTCTGGAAGGATGTTCTCTCATGGCATATAACGGAAAGATCAAGGTCGCCGCAGAAAAATGGATAGAGGAGCAAGCGGCTTCGTCTGTTGAGCTGGAATCCGACGGTGAACAGATCAATGATGATGTGCAGCTTTACGGAGAATGCACTGTTACAGATAAAAATATAAAGGGAACGTACACGGAAAACGGTAAACTTCCAAAGATGACAGTGGTGCGAGATTACCCTCTTTCATCCATTGACGAGGCGAGGAGATTTGCAAAAAATCTTATGCAGAAAAAGAATCTGGATAAAAAGACTTGGGTTATTTACCATCCGGATAGCCTTTTGACGGAACTTTCTGCCGGGAGCATTATCAAAGTCACCTGCGGAACGATCATAAACAAGCCGGCCATCCTTTCCCATGTCCGGCACAGTCTCATGAATGAAACAACAAAAATATGGTTTCGACTACCTATATAGGACAGGAGGCGCGACATGGAAGATGCGGCAATGGCCTACTGGTATAATCTGGCATGGCCTATCAGAGCGACGATTGGCGATACTCCCGGCAAAGTGGAGCGGATCAATAATCTGTCAACGGATTTTGTCATGGAGAAGGCAAAGGTAGTACAGAAAAAGAAAAAGACCTATGCCAAAGATATATATGACAAAAAGATAGCAAAAAAGAAGAAGAAAGATAAACAGACCGGAAAAGACGAATATAAGAAAACCCGTGTTCAGTATATGCAGGCAAAATTAGAGAAGCAGGTGATCACCTTCTCAACGACATATCATGTAGCGACCGGTACACTGGATATTCAGTCAAAGATCGAAAAGATCAAAGGCATGATCGGGTCTTCCGGTCCGCTCGTTCTTGGACGGACATATGCCGGAGCGAACTCATATCCTCGCGTGTTCGGACAATTCCAGATGCAACTTACCGAAGTCAAAGTAAACAACGTGGAACTGGACGATTTCGGGAGGATGTTAAAAGCCGACGTGGATTTTACGCTTACGCAGTCAAAAAAGAAGGCAAAAAAGGTCGCGAACAAATTTCCGGGGCAATCTGCGAAAGAAGTGTTGAAATTCTGGTGTGAGAACCCGGACGAACTGCCGAAGCAATACGAATCGGCAGTCAAGATCAGTCCTGACAAAAACGTAAAGAAAATGTGGAAGAAACTGAAGGAAGACCGGAAGTCGAAGAAAAAGAAAAAGAAGTAGGAGGCGCGTATGCTTTCAACAGGCAATGGAGATCCTGAACAGTGTGTTCGGAATCTCCTTTCTATTATATCCGGAGAAAATCCATACGAGAGAAGTAAAGGCTTGTCCATAGATATCACGGACAGCCCTGTGGGAATAGCGGCCGGAATAGTTGCGGCAGAAGCAACGCAGATTCTGGAAGCGTACGAACCAAGAATTGATTCGGATGAGATCATGATTTATGTGAATGATATTTTATCCGGACAATTCAAGATCCATGCAGAAATAGACACGGAGGGATGATATGCCTGATCTTGAACTGATTACATTTGACGCAGAAGAATTATACACGAACGCAATTCAGAAAATGGAGATAGCCGCAGGGGAACCCCTTTATCCGGGAGACGAAAGAAGAGTATTCGCGGAGGCTCTGATCGAGGTGCTTGTTGGTATGGCGAATAAATGCAATATCGCCTGCAATTCAAAATTCCTCGATAACGCGGAAGGCGATGCGCTGGATGCTCTGGGAGCGAGATCCAACACGATCCGGATCGCGGCGGCGCCGGCGGTTGCCACATTTGAATTCACCCTGTCGGCAGCAGTGCTCACAGATACAGTCATTCCGGCCGGGACGATGATCACGACGGATGGAGATGTGAACTTTGCCACCAACGAGGATCTGACGATCGCGGCAGGCGACACAAAAGGAACTGTGATCGCGACCTGCACCGTCGCAGGGGAGGAAGGAAACGGCTATATCGCCGGATCCGTTGCGCAGCTGGTCGATAGTATCACCAACGTAGAAAGCGCAATAAATACAGAGACGACTTCCGGCGGGTCGGATGAAGAAGACGATGATACCTATAGGGAGCGCATCCGGATAGCGCCTAGTTCGTTTTCAACGGCAGGTCCGGAGAAAGCATATATCTACTGGGCGAAGAGCGCAAGCGCCACCATTCAGGACGTGGTCGTGGATATCCCCTCGGTCTGCACCGTGAACCTCTATATCTTATGCAAGGGCGGGCAGCTCCCGAATGCAGCGCTTCTGGCACTTGTCGAGGCAAGCTGCTCGGCTTCTGACCGGCGGCCGATCACGGACTACGTGACCGCGCTCGCTCCGACTACGGTCACTTATAACATTGAGATCACATATTACACGACGGCAGAGGATGAGGAAGCGTGCGAAGAGACCATTGAGGGCGAAGGCGGCGCGATCGACCAGTATATCGCGTGGCAGTCCGGAGCCATCGGGCGCGACATCAACCCAGACAAACTCCGGGCACTTTGCCTGTCTCCGGAGAGCGGGACAGGGTGCATCCGGATCGACGTGACAAGTCCGGCCAGGGCGGAAGTGGATCCGCTCAAAGTCGGTATCATCGGAACGACATCGGTCACGAAGGAAGTCGTGGAGGAATGAGAGTATGAAACTGCAGGACTGTGAATTCAAGCGCCTCCTCCCCATGTTCATGCGGGAAGAAGCGGACAATGTGGCGCTGGCGGATGCGATCGATCCGATCATCCGGAAGATCGGGGGACTTTTGCCGCTGTGCTCTGACTGGGAGAACACGGATAAACTTCCGGAGGACTTCCTGGACGCGCTGGCGAAGGAACTGGACATTGACTGGTACAAGTGGGACGGATCTCTGGATACGAAGAGGGCGCTGGTGGAGAACTCCGACCTTGTGCATATGCACCTCGGAACTAAAGCAGCCGTGGAAATGGTGGTCAAGGATTACTACGGCGGCGCAGAGGTCAAAGAGTGGTTCGAGTACGACGGTGAGCCGGGTCATTTCAAGATCACGGTGGACGATGAGAGTTCGGAGATCGTTTATCCGGAACAGCTGGCGGCGCTGGTGAAGAAGGTGAAGAAGGCCGGCGCGGTTCTGGATGACGTGGATTTCGTCTGGAACGCATACGAGACGATTTATTTCGGAAGTTGTCAGGTGCAGACCTGGCATCTACCTGACGCAGAAGTCACAGCAGATTAGGAGGGATAAAATGGGAAATTACAATGCGGCAGTATTGACAGACGCAGGATCGGCCATGTTGGCGCAGATTCAGCAGGGGCACACTTTGGTACTCACGCGGACGGCGACCGGCAACGGGATCTATCCGGATAAAAGCGTGGATACGTTGAAGATCAGAACAAGCCTTCTTTCCGAGAAACAGTCCTTCCCGATCCTGGCGAAAGACGTGAAAGGAAACAAACTCACGGTATCCACGGTGATATCGAATGAGGAACTGGAACATTCCTACTATATAAACGAAGTTGGCATATATGCGAAAGTAGACGACGGCGCGGAAGCGCTGTTTTCTTTTGTCGTAAGCACGACCGACAACACCACGCTCCTGGAAGCGTTCAACGGCCAGACGCCGATCACGATGACACAGAGCTTCGTGATAACAAGCAGCAACGCAGCAGTGATCGAGGTGATCATCCCGTCCGACGCATACGCAACGACGGAGGATATTGAGGAACTGGAGCAGGAGATCTTTGATAACCTCTACGGTTTATGCACGAAAACGACATCCATCGGAAAGAACCTGCAGGACCAGACGGAGATCACGGAAAACGACACAGACAACCATATCACGGCCGTGACCACCATCGTACCGACATCGTCCACGGTGACGACGATCACAACGGTCGTAACGCCGCAGGGCGATCCATATTACTACACGAAAACCACTGTTATCACGAAGGGCGAGAGTACCACGACGATAGCAGAGAGTTATACCAAAACTGCACAGAGTTAAAAGGAGGGAGAGAAACAAATGAGTTGGGCAGAAGCAAGTTACACGATTGACGAATTGTCGAAGAAGATCGACGAGAGCGGCGGAGGCGGTGCACATTCCGTCATTGACCTTGTGACGGACACGTACCAGGGCGAGACCATCCATGTAGTCAAAACTGACGGTTTTGTCAGCTATGCGGGAACCTTTGATAATGAAGGAAAAGCATCTATAATCGTCGATTATATCGGCGATTATGACGTATATGTGGAGGAAACGGCGAAGATCCGGGTGACGATCTACGAAGCACAGCAGGTCGTTCACGCCACCCTGAACGAGCACAGGGTTTATGGTTTCCATATCTATGGCGCGATCGCAGATCCGACGGCGAACGTGGATTATCACGTCCAGTACGATGGCTATAATGTCGTAAATTACGACTATGATCCGGTGCAGATGGATCTGACCACAGGGGAAATGGATCCCGGAAGCTGGAACCTTGTCGATGACTTCTTTATCCCGAAGTCTTGTATGCTGTTGCTCAATGGCACGGTGGACTACTACCTTGACGAAAACGACGAGACGAAGAAGGCTGACGGCGTGACACCTTCCGACGTGGCGAATACGTCCTATAACGGAAACGCTATGATGGAGTGGGGGCGCGACGGCCGGAAGATCTATATGAAGATCGTCCCGGATGCCACACCGACCAACGGGGCGACGGTCTTCATCGCAGATTACAGGGCGGACGAAGACTTTACCTCGTGGCCGTTCTATGACGCAGACGGCAACGAGATCGATCATTTCTACACACCGAAATATCCGGGCGGATTGGTTGGAAACCGATTGGCGATATTATCCGGTCTTGCGCCGTGCAACACTCATTCCGGATCGGATGAAGTCACATACGCCACGGCGAACAACGTAAATGGCGCAACGGAGTGGTATACGGAAGTCCTTGCGGACAGGCAGCTCATCAATATGCTGCTCGTTATGATCGGGCGGTCAACGGATACACAGTCCGTATTCGGTCAGGGCTATACGACCGGCGGATCTGCTGCGTCCTCGCTGGCGAACTCAGGGACATTGAACGGCAAGGGCCAGTGGTATGGCTCTTCCGTGAACAACGACAAGACCAAGGGCGTGAAGGTCTTTGGCATGGAGCACTGGTGGGGAAATATCTGGCGGAGAACCGCAGGATATCTCAATATGAACGGCACGGTCAAGTACAAGATGACCTACTCGACCGTGGACGGAACGACACAGACCGGGTACGACGCAACGGGATCCGGATACAAGACGGTCGCCAATGGTACGCCGGGCGGCACATCCGGAGGCTACACGAACGTCGCTGTATTCAATGAAGACGGCTTCTTCCCGAAGACAGCGTCCGGGTCAGAAACAACCTATTACTGTGACGGCTTGTGGTTCAACAATTCGCAGGCGAATTACGCCGTCGTGGGCGGCTACTGCTCCTCCGGGTCGCTTTGCGGGGCGCTCTGCGTGCATCTGGGCGGCGCGTTCTCGCATACGAGCTGGAGCAATGGCGCGGCACTGTCTTGTAAACCGCTTGCAGCGTAAGCGTCGAAAGGGTGAAT
>JAEEGL013911782.1_pt1 | contig 28897 bp, 24 predicted proteins | sample 9134231 | NCBI WGS metagenome assembly JAEEGL01 (sample SAMN16246548, study PRJNA631951) | gut metagenome | biome: gut microbiome; feature: rumen; material: fiber-attached | host: Bos | place: Iran: Karaj | collected 2018-10 | reverse complement strand
GCAATAGAAAACAACCCTGACGCAAGACCTATATTTCACAGTGACCGTGGATTCCAGTACACAAACAATGTATTCCACAAGAAACTCATCGATCAGGGAATGACACAGAGCATGTCCAGAGTTGCTCACTGTATCGACAACGGACCTATGGAAGGTTTCTGGGGGATCATGAAACGTGAATGGTACTACGGAAACACCTTCCATTCCAGAGAAGAACTGATCCGGATGATTGAGAATTATATCTTCTATTACAACAACGAGCGTGTACAGCGCAATCTCGGAATCATGACGCCGATGGAGGTTTACACGCAAAAAATGGCTGCATAAAGAAAGAGCGATCATTGCTGATCGCTCTAATCAAAAACTTTATGTTATTTTACTGTCCGCTTGACGGGAAGCACACCACAAACAGCCCTCTTTTATAATTCAATTTATTTTATTACGGTTCAGCAGGAGTTGCAGGTACAGGTGTCGGCTCGACTGTCTTGCCTTCTCCGTCGTTGTTGTAAAGCTGATGCATGCATGAAGAAGACGGCATGTTGTCTTTCGTATAGTAACCTGTTCTCTTATTGGTGCAGGAACCGGTTGCCAGATCGCCGGATGCCATGCAGAACGTAGCTGTTACGATGCTGTTTGGTCTTTCAAAAGAGATAACAGGAAGATCATTTGATATCGCATTGAGAACGTCACGAACCGCGTACTGGATATCATAGTGGATGCTGTACGGTGTTACTCTTCCGTTAAGATCATAACCCAGCCAGCCTACAGAGCAGTAATACGGATTCAGTGCGCAGATCCAGAAGTCATTATCGTCAGAAGATGTACCGGTCTTCGCTGCAAGAGGCTGAATCGTATTTTTCCTCAGCGCTGTTGCGGTTCCTTCTCTTACAACACCCTGCATTATCTGGTTCATTATATATGCAGTTTCAGGAGACAGCGCCTGATTCGTCTGGCAGTATTTGTTCTTATCCAGAACAACGTCACCGTTGGAATCTTCAATGAGAGTGTAATAACGTGGTGTCTTGTAAACACCGTTGTTGCCGAACACGCAGTATGCGGCACACATCTCCGTAACAGTCAGACCGTCAGTAAGTCCTCCCAGAGCAAGAGATGCTGTTCTGTCTGTCAGATACTGTTCACTGTAGTCATCCCATCTGCTGTCTACCAGTGTAGTAAAGCCAAGCGATGATGTCAGGAAATCGAATGAGAAATCTATTCCGACGAGCTGCATCGTGAGGACAGCGATCGTATTGAGCGATTTACAGACAGCCTTGTAGACTGTGACCGGGGAACCATATGTTCTCTCAAAGTTCCAAGGCCAAGGCTGGCCGTTGATCCTCTGCGAGGCAACGTCCGGGAACAGAGTGGAGAAGTGAATCTTCTTCAGTTCTATGGCGGGAGCATAAACAGCGATCGGCTTTATGGAGGAGCCTGTCTGTCTTGTTGTGCTGTAGCAACGGCTAAGGCTTAAGCTAGCTGTCTTTTCTCTTATTCCGCCCGCGCATCCGACGACTTCACCATCATAGTTCATTACGACGAAAGCAGCTTCCAGCTGATTCTCAAGCTTATTGCCTTCACTGTCATATTTGTAATCTGGCCAGAGATCATCATCCCAAGCTGTTTTCTCGCAGATAGCCTGAACTTTGGGATCCATCGTAGTATAGATCCTCAATCCTCCCTCATACAGCAGGTCATACGCATCACTGGGATCAAGATTCTTATACTTTATGAGGTCGTCGAGCACCTGCTCGATTACAACGTCTGTGAAATAATCATATATACCAGTTGAACGAGCGGAAGTATCTTCATCTTCAACATAGAAGACCATTTCTTCGCTCTCTGCCATTGCAGCGTCATACTGAGTATCCGTGATCAGCCCCTCATTTTTCATGCTGCGTATGACATATTCTCTCTGGATCTTATTATCTTCGGGGTATTCATACGGGTTATATGCGCCTGGAGCTTTAGTAATACAGAGAATTGCTGCAGATTCAGCTATAGTCAGATCTGAAGTCGTTTTGTTGAAGTAATACTTTGCGGCAGCTTCTATACCAGCGACCTGTCCGCTGAGTCGGATGGTATTAAGATAAGCTTCCAGTATCTGTGTCTTGGAGTAGTTCTTCTCCATCTCCAGGGCTCGATAGATCTCTCTGATCTTTCGGAGTATTCCGTCAATTCCTTTGACATTATCTTCTCCGGTAATATTCTTTATCAGCTGCTGCGTTATTGTTGAACCGCCCTGCACATTGTCTGCAAGCTCGATATTGAACAGCCTCAGGAACGAGTTGAGGAAAGCGAACGTAGTACGCTTCCAGTCAACACCGTGGTGTGTCCTGAAGTTGTGGTCCTCGGAAGCAATGATCGCATCAATTAGAGTATCCGGGAATTCTGTATAGTCCACCCAGACACGGTTCTCTCCGGCATATATTCTCTGATGCTCATACCATTCTCCGGTGTCCTTATTCTGCACCATTATGATAGTTGCAAGACTGAGCTTGATATTATCAATGTTCAGCAGTTTATAGTCATCAGCCGTGACATCGGCAAGATACATCGTAAGGCCGACACCCAGTGCACAGCCTCCGAGAATCGCCACACACATAAACAGGAGGAACAGTCTTACCAGGACCTGGAAAAAAGAAGCTCTTCTTCTGACTTTCTTTTTCTTGGATCCGTTTATCTTTTCTCCTGTAACAGAGCTGTTGCTCTGATTTCTGTTTCTTCTTGTCTTTCTGCCTTTTTCATCCATTTGGCTGTCAGCTTTCTTCTCTGATGCTGCTGTGATGATCTCCGGGATGTCGCTGTCTGAATCATTTGTATCCTGATCATCACCCAGGATCCCCGAGATAGCTCCATCACTGCCAACTACAGCATCAAATTCCGCAGTATCCATGGGCTCCGGCAGTTCATTTGGGTCCGGAGTCTCATGATTGAATTCATTTAATTCGCTTATCAGGTCAGATCCTTCCTGAGCCAGAACGGCATCTGTCTTGCTGAAAGGGTCACCGACCGGATTATACTCTTCTCTTTCTGGTTCGATATTATCCGTCTTTTCAGGAACGGGCTCGTTTTCAGTAATGTTCACAAAAGAAGACACCTTTTCAGCAGGCATAAAAACTTCTCCGCTGTCCGGATCCCCTACTATACTACTTCTCTCAGACTTCCCGATTTCAGAATCGTTGCCTATCTCTGCAAAAGAAAAATCTTCAGGAACTGAAGGCTCGGAACCAGCTTGTTCCATTCCGGCTTCCATATTATCTTTTACTGGTTTTGAAACATCTTCAAAGATCATGTTTTCCAGATTTTCATCATTATTGTTGCTTTTTCTGGCCATAACTTCTCTCTTTCAATACAACCTTTTATCGGTGAATGCTATTTCACCAAATAGTCATACCTGTATATAATATCATAGAGATGCTGAAAGATTAACTACTTAACATAAACTTAATACTTTGTTGTCTTTTCATAACAAGAAACAAGTGGAGCTCTATGAATAATTTTGTTGAAAAAAAGGAAAAACTGCTGCTTCACAGCTGCTGTTCCGTATGTTCGTCTCATGTCATCAGCGTTCTTGCCCCTGAGTACGAACTGTCTGTTTTCTACTATAACCCCAACATATGGCCGGAAGATGAATACATTCATAGAAAGAACGAACAGATTCGTCTCCTGCAGGAAGCAGATTTCTGCTGCGGTGTGGGCTATTACGATCTTGACTACGACCACAACGAATATCTTGAGTGCGTCAAAGGTCTTGAGAAGGAACCGGAGAACGGAGCTAGATGTTCAGTCTGTTTCAGGCTGAGACTGGAGAAGACCGCTTTATTCGCCTTGGATCACGGTTTCGATTGTTTCTGTACCACCCTTACCGTCAGTCCCCATAAGAACTCTGCTGTGATAAATGCCATCGGTGAAGAAGTCTCAGAAAAATATGGCATCAGGTGGATACACTCTGACTTCAAGAAGAAAGATGGTTACCTGCATTCGACAAGACTCGCAAAACAATACGGGCTTTACCGTCAGGATTTCTGCGGATGCGAATTCGCGTGGCGAGGTCACAGCCAGTTTTCTGTTTCCGGTTGATACTGCAATTAATATTCTGTTTTCAACTGTTAAGTAAAGCGGCAGCACCAAACTTGGTACTGCCGCTTTTTCTATTCCATCCTTACCACTTTATACGTCCATGGCTCTACGCATTCCCACCCAGAATCGATGTTGAAAATTGCAGGAGCATCTCCCCTGTTCAGCATAAAAGCTACTTTTCCTTTATCATTCGTTCTGTAAAATCCAAGGATTTTCCCGTCAGTTCGGAAAAAACTGAGGTTCCCATCAGACAGAACATCAGCCATGCTTCGTCTGATCTCGCATATCTCCTGGATAGCACTCTTCAGATTCTCATCCGCTGTTTCCTCCAGAAAGAAACCTCTGCAGAAAGGATCTCCGTATCCCTGCATACCTATCTCATCCCCGTAGTAGATCATAGGAATTCCAGGAAGGAAGAACATCAGTGCATATGCCAGTTTCAGCATCTCAACTCCTCTGAGATACTCGCTCTTTGTCAGTTTTCTCGCAGCTTTCTCTTCACGTGAGGCCGAGGACGTAATCGGCGCTGAAAGAGCATTTATTGCGCGCTCAGTATCATGACTGGAGAGCATATTCAGACATGAATTCAGCATTTCCGGAGGATAATGCAGACAAATAGAATCAATTTCTGCTGCAAATGCTGCTGCATCAGGATCTCTGATGAAACTCAGTACTGCATTCTTGAACGGATAGTTCATGCAGCCATCCAGCTCATCGCCCCAGAAATACTTTCTCCTTTTTCCATAGCTGATCTTGTTACTAGCATCTTCCCACACTTCTCCGATAAGGATACTGTCAGGATCGTTTCTTTTTACTGCATCCCTTATCTTGACTATGAACTCATCAGGAAGTTCATCTGCAACATCAAGTCTTAACCCTGATGCTCCGGCTTTCATCCAGTACTCGATAACACCGTCCTTCCCTGTGATGAACTTGACATAAGACTCGTTCATCTCATTGACTTCGGGCAGTGTATCTATACCCCACCATGAATCATATCTATCAGGCCATTTCTGGAAGACATACCATTCGTAATACTTGCTTTGCATGCTCTGGTACGCACCTACTGACGGATAGTTCCCATATCTGTTGAAATATATGCTGTCATCGCCAGTATGGCTGAAAACTCCGTCCAGTATGATCCTGATTCCATACTGTTTAGCATGTATGCACAGTTCTCTGAAATCCTGTTCAGATCCCAGCTGTGGATCTATCCTGAAATAATCAGCTGTGTCATATCTGTGATTTGAGTTGGATTCAAAGATAGGATTCAGATAGATAAGAGTTACGCCAAGGCTACTCAGATAAGGGAGTTTGGAAATTATTCCTTTAAGGTTACCGCCATAAAAATCATTGTTTCTTATCTTGCCTTTGCTGTCCGGTCTCCATTCAGGTATTTCAGAAAGATCATCATGATATACCCTTCCCGGTAGTTTCTCTACCTTCCCGGTGATCGCAAACCGATCAGGAAATATCTGATATGCTATTCCGCCGTAATAACTTCTGGCAGGAACGTATGCAGCACTTATTACTAGCAGCTGGGAGTTTACAGGATGTTCAGACAGAAAAGGTTCTCCTTCTGAGGTATAGTCAAGATAACATCCTTTTCCGTCGCAGATACTGTAATAATATAGACCTTTGCTTTGAAACACGATATCACAGAAAAATCTGCTGCCATCACGTTCCATTTCTCTGTCAAGGGATATCTCTCCATCATCCGATCTGCAGACAAGTTTAAGCTGATCTGCATTCTGCAGTTCTATTTCGAAATGAAGGTTCTGTCCTTCCTTCACTGCTCCGGAGGGCGTCCTGTATTTTGGTGAATACATCTCCAGATAATCCATATTTATAGAAACCTGCTTTCTATGAAAGTTAGGTATTTGCACTTATCCTAAATATTGGGTCAAATAAAACATAAAGCTGCTGAAACCATTCAGCGTTTAACCTCATTTGATATAATACTATATATGATGTACAAAGGATACCGATGATTTCTTTTGTACATTGTGTTTTTTTGCTATATAATATATGAGATTATTATGCGATTTTTGTACTTTTGTACGTCCTACTTACGATATAAGTTGAGGTGTTGTTATGGCCAACAAGATTTCTTTGAATATCGCCGGTTTCAACCTTATCATTAACACGCAGGAAGATGAAGCACAGGTCAGAAGGCTCAATGAGATGCTCAACAGCGACCTGAAGCAGATCCTCACTCAGAATCCTTCTGCTTCCGTCACGAATGCTGCTCTGCTCTGCGCGCTGGATTATCTGGACAGATATGATAAAGCTACCAATAACGCCAATAATATGCGCGATCAGATCAAGGATTATATGTCCGATGCTTCAAATGCAAAGCTTCAGTATGACGATGAAGTCAGAAAAAATGCTGATCTTTCTGCTGAGATAGACGATCTCAAAGCCCGCATCGCCAAGCTCGCTTCTGAAGGTGCCGCCGGTTCCGCAGTAGAACAGTCGCTCAGGACGGAGCTTGAATCAGTCAGAAGCGAACTGAATAATGTCAGAACACAGCTCAATGAGCAGGTCGAGAAGAACACTTCTATCCTCTCTGATTTCAGCATACTGAACAATGCTCTGAAGAATAAAGACAGTGAGATAGCCAACCTGAACGATCAGATAACTAGAGTAAATGGCGAGCTTTCTGAGAGCAAACAGAGGAACGTTCTTCTAGAGACTTCCGTTAACGACGCACGTGCCGAGATTGCATCCCTTACTGCTAAGTTGGAGGAAGCAGGTCGCAATACCGAAGAACTTCTTTCAAGGATAACAGCTCAGAATAACACTGTTCCCGGGACACCTGAAACAGAGACTATTACAAAAGGATCATATTCTGAACCCACAAGACCTGATCCTGTCCCCTTCTCTTTCTCTGACAGCACAGGGATAGACGAATCAATAACTGAAGATATCGATGAGTATGAATATGCTCCAGAATACTACGATGATCAGTATCCTGAATCTCTGGAAATCGAAGAACCTGAAGACGTTTATGAAGAAGACGTTACTGAAGATCTTCCTGTACAGAACGAGCCCGTTCAGCCGCTGCCGGAAAGAAGCATTCCCAAAAAGGATTATCGTTTCTTCGATTATGAGGATGGCGCCATTGAGAATGAGGACGGCGAAGTTGGCGTTGGAGACGGTTTCAAGACCTTCGGTCAGATGATAGCGGAAGAAAAGAGACAGCCTGGTAATTCCTTTGAGGATGCCAACAGCGGAAAACTCGATGATGAACTTCCCAATCTTTCATGGATCGATGATATTGAATGATGAAAATCCTGAAGATAAAAAAACTGGATCCCAGAGCTGTCCTTCCGGAGAAAGCTTCTGAATATGCAGCATGCTTTGATCTCAGAACCGTTCTCGATGAACCCTATACTCTTCAGCCAGGTGAGTTTCACTCATTTCATACCGGACTTGCTATAGAAATGCCTGATCCGGATTGTGTGGCTCTTATTTACTCAAGAAGTGGCATGGGAGCCAAATACGGAATCTCCCTTTCAAATTCTGTAGGGGTCATAGATTATGACTACCGTGGTGAGCTAATAATCAGCCTTATCAATAATTCATCCGAAACGTTCACTGTTGAAAACGGTGACAGGATAGCTCAGTTGATGGTCATGAAGACTGAACCCCTGCAGGCAGTATTTACTGATGAACTAACAAGTACTGAAAGGGGTTCCGGCGGTTTCGGTTCCACCGGTAAGAATTGATATGCCGTCTGAATTCAGATTCATCCTTGCTTCTGCCAGCCCCAGACGCCGGGAACTGTTCTCGATAATACAGCCTGATTTTGACGTTGAAGTCTCAGATGTAGATGAAAGCTCAGTTAGTTGGACTTCTCCGGAAGAATTATGTCTGGCCCTTTCTAGGCTCAAGGCTACAGATGTTGCTTCTAGACATACTGACAGCTGTGTGATCGGTGCTGATACGATAGTTTGTGTCGACGGTGAGGTCCTTGGGAAGCCTCATGACCATGGAGATGCTGTAAGGATGCTTACCATGCTTTCAGGAAGAAGTCATCACGTCCTGACTGGTATTTGTATCTGTTTAGGTGGAAAAGTTATAGCAAACAAGTGCTGCGACACTGAAGTGATGTTCAAGTCTCTTACACCTGCCGAGATAAACAGCTACGTTTCTAGCGGCGATCCATTCGATAAGGCTGGCGCATATGGCATACAGAACGGCGCAGCGCGTTTCTGCGAACGAATCAACGGCGATTTTTTCAACGTCGTGGGACTTCCGGTAAATCTCCTTTATGAGACTCTGGTAGACTCAGGGCTTTTAGATCAATAATTACAGAGGTCTTAATGAGTACAATCACCTGTATACTCTCGGGAAAAGACGGAGTAGGAAAATCGACTGTAGCAGCACTGATAGGAGAACAGCTGGCTTTACTTGGACGCAGCGTTCTTCTTGTCGAGTTTGAAGAAGGGCTTCGTTGTCTTGACCAGTACGTCGGTGCAAATCAAAGCACAGTTTTTGATCTCGATGATGTTCTTAACGGCAGATGCGAATTGGACGATGCAATAGCTGTCTCTTCCCTCTCAGACAAACTTTCAGTGATCTTTGCGGCTAACGGGAAAAAGAATATAGATACTGAACAGTTCTCTACTCTTGTATTAGCTGTTTCCGACCGGTTTGATCACGTGATCATAGATACAGACTGTTCCGTAGAAACTCTTGACTCTATCTCGAGTTTCTCCATGAATAACATAGTAGTTTCCACCGCTGACAATATTGGTACTAGAGATGCGAAATTTGTATGCGACAGGCTCTACGACATGAGTATTACCGGTGTAAAAGTCCTGTTTAACCGCGTCCGACGTGATTACATCGCTGACGGCATCACTCCCAATCTGGACACTGCGATGGATAATGTAGGAGTGCCCTTGATAGGCGTCATGACTGAAAATCCTGACGTGATCAGATGTACCAGCCGAGGTATCCTTCCGAAAAAGAATTCACAGACACATAAAGTATTCAATGCTATTGCATTAAGACTAGAAGGCGAGAGTGTTCCTCTCGTAGTTATATAGACAGGAGGTTTGAATATGAATATTGCTCTTATCGCGCACGATTCCAAGAAAGAACTTATGATTCAGTTCTGCATCGCCTATTGCGGTATCCTATCCATGCACAATATTTGTGCCACCGGTACTACAGGCAGACTTGTACATGAAGCGACTGGATTGAATATTCAGACATTTATGTCAGGCGAGCAGGGCGGAGATCAGCAGATCGGTGCAAGGATTGCCTGTGACGAGATAGACCTTCTCCTGTTCTTCCGTGATCCTATTTCTGTAAAAGAACGCGAGCCTAATGAATTCAACCTTCTCAGACTCTGCGACGTACACAATATTCCCGTTGCTACGAATATCGCTACTGCAGAAGTCCTGATCCACGGACTCGAAAGAGGAAGCCTTGACTGGCGAAATATCGTAAATCCCAAGAACTGATTGTTTCACAGCACACGATGCTCCGTGTAACACGGGGCATTTTTCACGAAAGGAACTATTTATGGCAAACCAGATAACATCTCCAAGAGGTACAGCAGACGTACTTCCTCAGGACAGTGCAAAATGGCTTTATGTAGAGAATCTTCTGCGCAGTGTATGCGAACGTTTCGGTTATCACGAGACCCGCACCCCCACATTTGAACATACTGAACTCTTCCAGCGCGGTGTAGGCGATACAACAGACGTAGTTGATAAAGAAATGTACACCATGGAAGATAAAGGCGGCAGATCGATAACGCTACGACCAGAAGGCACTGCAGGTGTTGTCCGTTCATTTATCCAGAACGGTGTACTCGCCGGAGTTCTTCCGGTAAGAGCCTATTATCTGATCTCCTGCTTCCGTTATGAGAAACCTCAGGCCGGACGCCTGAGAGAATTCCATCAGCTTGGAATAGAGCTTTTCGGAGCGAAATCTGCTGATGCCGATGCGGAAACTATCCGTATAGCATCCACTGCACTGAGGGAGATTGGATTAAAAAACGTGCATCTGGAGATAAACTCTATAGGATGTCCCGAGTGCAGGCCGAGATATCGCGAAGCTTTATATAACTATTTCAAGGCACATGAGGACGGACTGTGCGATACTTGCAAAGTGCGTCTGGAAAAGAATCCTATGAGGATAATTGACTGTAAGAGTCCTGAATGCCAGGAGATCGCGGCCGGTGCCCCGATGGCTCTTGACTATCTCTGCGATGAATGCCGTGATCACTTTGCAGATGTACAGAAATACCTGAAAGAAAGCGGTATCGATTTCACCGTCAATCCCCGCATTGTAAGAGGTCTCGACTATTACACCAAGACAGTATTCGAGTTCGTACATGAAAGTGCCGGAGCTCAAGGCGTCGTATGCGGCGGAGGCAGATATGACGGACTGGTAGGTATGCTGGGAGGTCCTGTAACTCCCGGTGTCGGATTCGGAATGGGAATTGAACGTCTGATTAATGTTGCTGAGAGCGAAGGAATCGTGTTCCCCTCTTCTGCTTCTCCAGATCTGTATGTCGGATTTATCGGAGCCCGCGGTCAGGACATCGCTCGCAAACTGGTGTATGACCTTCAGGATAAAGGTATCTCAGCAGTTTACGACATCAACCTCAGGAGTCTGAAAGCGCAATTGAAATATGCTGATAAACTCGGTGCCAAATACAGTCTGGTCATCGGTGATGATGAAGCAGATCAGATGAAAGGAAAACTTAAGAATATGCAGGACGGGACAGAAGTAACCGTTGACCTTGATCCCGAGCGGCTGGCGGCCGCACTTTGATGATCTGTTTCTAACTATAAAAATGCCGAAAGGATTCTAATATCATGACACAGATGCGTACTCACAACTGCAACGAACTCCGCATTACAGATGCAGGAAAAAGAGTCAAGCTCGTTGGCTGGATGGAAAATGTCAGAGAAGTCGGAAGCAATCTTGCATTCGTTATTCTGCGTGACTTCTACGGAACCACCCAGATAGTCGCCGAGACTCCTGAGATTCTGAATGTGATCAGCGGTCTCAACAAAGAATCAACCATTTCAGTTGAAGGTGTAGTCCGTGAAAGATCCAGCAAGAACCCGAAGATCGATACCGGAGACATCGAAGTAGTCCCTGACAATATCGAAGTATTAGGCAAATGCATATACAACAGCCTGCCCTTTGAAATCAATCACAGCCGTGATGCAGATGAAACTCAGCGACTGAAATACAGATTCCTCGATCTCAGGAACCCTGAAGTAAAAAAGAACATAATCCTCCGCAGCAATGTTGTTGCAGCTCTCAGGCAGTCCATGATGGAACATGGATTCCTTGAGATCACAACACCGATCCTCACCGCTTCTTCTCCTGAAGGAGCCAGAGACTATCTCGTTCCTGCCAGAAAACACCCTGGAAAGTTCTACGCACTTCCTCAGGCTCCCCAGCAGTTCAAGCAGCTCCTTATGACCTCGGGATTCGACAGATATTTCCAGATTGCCCCATGCTTCCGTGACGAAGACGCTAGAGGTGACCGCTCACCCGGAGAATTCTATCAGCTTGATATGGAGATGGCTTTCGCCACTCAGGAAGATGTATTCGCCGTTTTGGAAGATGTTCTTCCTCCCGTTTTTGAAAAATACGGAACTTATAACATCTCCTCTTCTGCTCCGTTCAGAAGGATCAAGTATCTTGATGCTATGGAGAAGTACGGTTCAGACAAGCCTGACCTCAGGATCGACCTTACTGCAAAAGATATTTCTTCCCTGTTCACTGAATGTGAATTCGAAGCACTGAGAGGTCAGACTGTCAAAGCAGTCGATATCAGCAACTGTACTCTTACTCGCAAACAGATCGATAAGCTCCTTACTGACTGCGAAGTTCAGTCAGGTTCTAAGGGATACTGGTTCAGGATCGATGAAAATGGCGATGTAGTCGGCGGTATCTCTAAATTCATTATTCCTGTAAAGGAAGAACTGGGAAAAATACTTGATCTCAGTCCCAACACACTCGTCGTAGTTGCTGCCGGTGATCAGGCTGTAAAATCTGTTGGTGTAATGATCAAGTTCTTCGGAGCAAACTGCGAAGGACACATGAATAAAGAACGTTATGAATTCTGCTGGATAGTCGACTTCCCGATGTATGAGATCGGAGAAGAAAGCGGCGAACTTGAGTTCTGTCACAACCCCTTCAGTATGCCGTCCGGAGGTCTTGATGTACTGCTTAAAGCAGAGCGCGGAGAGATCGATCCTCTAAGTATAACCGCAGATCAGTATGACCTTGTCGTCAACGGAGTTGAGCTCTCGTCCGGGGCTGTCAGGAACCATGATCCTGAGATCATGATCAAAGCATTTGAACTTGTCCGCCTTGGCGAGGATGATGTCAAGTCCAAGTTCCCTGCCATGTACAATGCTTTCTGTTACGGTGCTCCTCCTCATGCAGGTATTGCTCCTGGAATTGACAGAATGGTCATGTTGCTTGCAGGAGAGGATTCGATACGTGAAATCATTCCTTTCCCGATGAATAAGAATGCACAGGATCTGATGATGGGTGCTCCGTCAGAAGTAACTGAAAAGCAGCTGAAGGAACTTTCGATTAAGATCGATCTGTGAAAAAAACTTTAACTGGAATAAACATTTTATAAACAGACATGCGGCTGAGATCACAGCCGCATGTCATGGTTATCAGGAGAATTCTGATGGAGAAGACTTTCGATGTTGTTGCACTCGGTGAACTGCTTATCGACTTTACTCAGAACAGTGTAAGTCCTGCCGGTAATCCGGTATTCGAAGCAAATCCGGGTGGTGCTCCGGCAAATGTTCTGGCAATGCTGCGCCAATTCTCAAAGAAGTGTGCTTTTATCGGTAAAGTCGGAAACGACAGCTTCGGAGATTTGCTTGAAAATGTTCTAAACTCTAAGGGAATTGATATATCTGGTCTTCTTCGTGATCCGTCCGTTCCCACTACCCTTGCATTTATTCATAACAAGCCAGACGGAGACCGGGATTTCAGTTTCTACAGAAGCCCCGGTGCAGATATCATGTTGAGAAAAGAAGATCTTCCTGAAGGGCTTCTCTCAGAATGCCGAATCTTTCACTTCGGCTCACTGTCACTGACGAATGAACCCAGCCGGACGGCTACATATCATGCTGTAAGCATCTCAAAGGGTTCAGAAGCCATCATCTCTTATGATCCGAATCTGCGGCCTGCCTTATGGAATGATCTGTCTGAAGCCAGAGAAATGATCCGTTGGGGCCTTTCTGTAAGCGACATCGTAAAGATCTCTGATAATGAGGCCGAATTCGTTACAGGTTCTGACGATCCTGATACCGGAGCCGCTCTTATCCTGAAGTCTTTCCCGAATATAAAGCTACTGCTGATCACTGCCGGAACAAATGGCAGCTATGCATATTACCAGGGCATTACAGTCCACGAACCTGCCTACCTTCTCGGCGGTACTGTAGACACTACTGGAGCCGGAGATATATTCTGCGCTTCGGTCCTCAGTTATATTCTGGAGCATGATATCTCTCACCTGATAGAACAGGACTTCAAAAACATGCTCAGTCTTGCAAATGCGGCGGCATACCTTATCACAACGAGAAGAGGCGTGATAAATTCTGTTCCGGATATCAGGGAGATAAAGCAGGTCATCAGTCATGAGATCATTGACTGATAAAAAAGACAAATAAAAAAGGGAGAAATCAATCTCCCTTTCAAATTCAATTCAATAATTATTTGTTGAACAAAGAAGCTAAAACATTCCACAGCCAGTTGTATATTGATGCAAGTACTACAGGAAGATCATTAAGTTCCAGCCTGAACACCAGGGTATAGAATGCATATGCTATCGCATATAAGACGAGCGTCAAGAGAGAAATGATGATGAATGCTCTGGCGAGGAACTTTTTCTGACGTGTCCTGCAGAGTCCCAATGCCCACAGAATGGCAAAGATCCATCCAAGGACAGGAATACTCATAACCACCCAGCTCCAGACGATATTCCATGGCTCGAGCAGAGCCATCTTCCTTTCATTCTTGTCTACATGGCTGTACGGCTCTTCCTCCGTCTCATATACTACAGGCTGGTCATCATAAGACGGAGTTTCAAAATAATCATGAACAGAGTGGACCTCTTCTGATCTGGGTATGGCCTCAGTCTCAGTTTTGGTCTCAGGTTCAGCTGCTATATCTGAATCTACTTGCGGAAGTGCGGTATCTGCAGCTGCTTCTGAGATATCCTCTTCTGTTTTATTTCTTTTAATCAGTTTGTTAAAGAAATCCATAAAGATCGCATCCTTTCCAGCGGAAACAGCGCTTCCATATTTCTGCTACAGTATAGCACAGTTGTCTTTTGGATTGAATCTTGCTGTAATCAGATAGTAGAATTGAAGAAAGAATCTATAGGAGAATAACATGGCAGAGTGTAATCATGACTGCGCTAACTGCAGTTCTAATTGTTCCGACAGAACTAAACCGCAGAGTTTCCTTCTTCCTCAGAACAGCAAATCTAGTATAAAAAACGTTATCGCCGTAGTGAGCGGAAAAGGCGGTGTCGGAAAGTCCCTAGTAACTTCTCTTCTCGCTTCTGAAACAGCCCGCAGAGGCTTCTCCACTGCAGTACTCGACGCTGATATTACCGGTCCTTCCATTCCGAAAGCATTTGGACTTAAAGATAAAGTCACTGGCGATGAAGAAGGATTTTATCCTGTATGCAGCAGTCTTGGGATCAAGGTTATGTCTCTTAACCTCCTCCTGGACAATGACAGTGCTCCTGTTGTATGGAGAAGTCCCATAATAGTCAATTCAGTAAAACAGTTCTGGACAGATGTGGTCTGGGGCGATGTTGACTATATGTTCGTCGATATGCCTCCGGGAACCGGCGATGTCCCGCTGACTGTCTTTCAGTCACTCCCGATAAACGGTATCGTAATTGTAACTACCCCGCAGGAACTCGTTGAAATGATCGTAGAGAAAGCTGTCAGGATGGCGGATCTTATGCATGTTCCTGTAATGGCACTCGTAGAGAACATGAGTTATCTTGAATGCCCGGATTGCGGAAAGCATATCGCGGTTTTCGGGGAGAGTCATGTTGAAGAAACCGCGGAGAGATTCAATATCGATACATTTGCCCGTATTCCTATAGACAGTGATCTGTCTAAAGCAAGTGACAGCGGTATTATAGAGCGCTATTATTCCAACTGGCTCAACGACGTACTAGCAAAGATCGGTGCAGTCAGATAATCCGCTGCAGACTAATACCAGAAGAAAAACAGAGGTCAGTTATTTTCTAACTGACCTCTAGATTTTTATTCCGGAATAGTTCTATCTCCAGCTTTCATTCCATGGCCTGGTGATATCCTGTATGCCTTCATACCATTCCCACATCCATGTCCATTCACCTTCTCCGTTACCGTTCTCAGCATATTCATTGCTCATAAGCGAGATATGTGTATAGAGAAGATGCGGCACTGATTCATAGTTTCTCTCGAAACTGGTGACGCGCACACAATTGATAAGAGATTCTGCAACGTAGATCTTCTCGGGGCTGATTCCGATTATCACGGCCATGTGACCATCGATGTATATAAGATCTCCCGGTTTAATCAGATCAGACTGTAGAAGTGATGTTGTGATCTCACGTCTGTCGCCGAGATCGGATAAATCGAACGCTCCGTTGACCATACCGGCACCGACATCTCCGAAATCAAAACCGGCATTTCTTAAGACCCAGCACACGAAACTGCTGCAGTCAAGACCGTTCGGCATCCTCGTTCCTCTCACATAACCGTATTTATCTTCCCAGTTCATAAGAGGAGCTCCCCAATGGGCAGGCCCGTATGCTATACCTCTCGGATCGAGCTCTGCATATTTGGCAGAAGTCAGATAAAGACCTTTATGGTAATATCTTCCCTCACCGTCAGCATATGCACCGCCGCCACCATAAGGTTTCAGTCTTCCGTTCTCATAGAAATACGGAACTCTCTGTTTGAACTCAAGCGTAAGGAATCTGGCAGCAGCAACTACTGCACCTCTTGTCTTCTCTCCCGCTTGTTCTACCCTGCTGGCCAGGATCTCATCAAGCAGTGCTTCCTGTTCGACTGAATATACATCACCAACCAGGAGAGGCTTGCTGTACGTATCAGGATCCGGAACAGAGATCAGATTTGTCACAAGCATCTCGACAGAATCGGACACTTCTCCAGCAGACACTCTGAGAGCAGACACTCCGGAACTAAGTCCTGTAGCTCCGCCTTCTTCTGCAAGAAGGATGTCCGGGTCGTCTGCAGTCCAGGTGACTTCCTGTTCTTTGTTTCCGAGAACGGCCATCTCATAACTGTAGCCGTATTGGTGGGCTCCGACCGCAAGGTAAGCTTTGTCACCGATGAGTCTTATAGCCAAAGGCATGTTCAACTTAGACATGCTCTTCTCATCAGTAGTGACCACTCCGTTAGAATCCTTTAGATGGAAGTAATAACGGCCGGGACCAACCTCAAACACACATGCGTTGTTTACAGCCTCAGACCATACTACTGAATCATCCATCGGCAGATAATCTCTGTCTGTGACACAGAACAGTGGTGAATCTTCTTTATAAGAATCTTCCTTGATATTTACAGTAACCTTGACTTTGTTATCTTCACTGAAGCTGCCTTCGGAGTAAACTGAATCGATCTCAAAAGGAAGACCTTCTCTATATCTCAGATAACGCTGATCCTGAACTGTCAGCAAACGTCTGTAGCCTCCATATGAAGCTACTGACAAAGCAGAGATCAATCCGACTACTACGGCCGCTTTCTTCAGGAAAGCAACTATCTTTTCTTTTCTGTCTTCAGGTTTCGGAGTCGGTTCGGGCTCTGGTTCTGGTCCGGGTTCAGGCTCTGGTTCTGGTTCGGGTTCAGGCTCTGGCTCCGGTTCAGGAGTCGGTTCAGGTACCGGCTCTGGTTCCGGAACTGGTTCTGGTTCGGGTTCAGGCTCCGGCACCGGTTCAGGAACCGGTTCAGGTACCGGCTCAGGTTCCGGAGTCGGTTCTGGTTCAGGTTCAGGCTCTGGCACCGGTTCGGGAGCTGGTTCTGGAATCTGCGCAGGCTCCGGTTCGGTAACCGGTATTACCGGCTTTTCTTTCTCACCCTTTTCTTCAGCAGCTTTCTTTTGTTCTTCTTTCTGCTGACGCTTCTTAGCAGCTTTTTTCTTCTTTCTGCTCTTCTTGGGTGTTTTGGGAGTATGTATTCCTGGATTCTTTTCCTCTGTCACATTTTCTGTATCAGGACTTTCTCTATTTTCATCATCCTGAATGTCAGTTTCGTCATGGAGCAGAATCTCATCGGTCTCTGCAATAATATCCCCTGGGTCGTTTTCTGTTGTACGCAAACTCTCGGGGTCCGGTTCAAGACCAAATCCCGAGGTCACATTTTCCATATTCTCTTTTTCCAGGTGCTCGTCGGAGTACATCAATTTCTCCAGGTCTTATTGCTTTCTTGATATCTTCGGCCCTTGAGGGGTGTCCTCCAGCACGAATCCAGCTGCTGTAATCTTATCACGAAGCTCGTCTGCCAGTTTGAAATCTCTGGCTTTTCTGGCTTCAGCCCTATCTTCTGCCATCTTGATGATATCAGCAGGAATCTCTTCTTCCTCTCGTTTGATCACAAGTCCGAGGACACCTGCAAGTTCATCAAATACTTCAGCCGCATATTCAAGCGCCTCTTTGCTCTGGCCTTCAGCGCTGTTTATATCTGAAACAAGAAGGAACAGCGCTGTCAGGCCGTTAGCAGTATTCAGGTCATCATCCATTGCATCGATGAATTCCTGTTTTCTAAGATCTGCTTTAGCTTTCAGAGAATCATCGGTTCCCGCAGCATTTTTAATGGAGAAATCAAGATTATCCCTGCAAGTATGCAGTCTCTCAAGTGAAGCCTTGCACTGTTCCATAACTTCACGTGAAAAGTTGATTGGAGCCCTGTACTGAGCACTTATTGCAAAATACCTGATGGGTTCATATCCGTACTCTGCGGCTATCTCCCTGACCGTAAAGAAGTTTCCAAGTGATTTTGACATCTTGCGATTATCCACATTTACATAGCCATTATGCATCCAGTATCTGGAGAAGGCTACATCGTTGCAGCACTCGCTTTGCGCTATCTCATTCTCATGATGCGGGAAGATAAGATCCTGACCGCCGCAATGGATATCAGCTGTCAGTCCGAGATATCTGCGGACCATAGCGGAGCATTCAATATGCCAACCGGGTCTGCCTTTTCCATAAGGGCTGTCCCAGCTCGGTTCGCCGGGTTTTGCAGCTTTCCAGACTGCAAAGTCCATGGGATCCTTCTTGAGTTCGCCAGGAGCGATCCTTGCTCCTGCTTCAAGCTCTTCAATCGGCTGATGAGAAAGTTTTCCGTAATTGGGATCACTATGAACGTCGAAATATACATCCCCGTTCTCTGCTACATAAGCATGTCCTTTCCGAATCAGACCATCGATTATCTCAAGGATCATATCGATGTTCTCTGTAGCTCTGGGATGCACATCCGCTCTCATGATATTGAGGCCGTCTGCATCGGTAAAATACTCTTTAATAAAACGTTCAGCTATCTCTGAATAGGTTACTCCCTCTTCGTTAGCCTTGTTTATGACCTTATCGTCTATATCGGTAAAGTTCTGTACAAATGTTACGTCATATCCTCTCCAGATCAGATAACGACGAAGAGTGTCGAATACACATGCTGCTCTTCCATTGCCTACATGAATGTAGTTGTAAACAGTAGGACCGCAGGCATAGATCTTGATTTTGTTGCCTTCCTGAGGAACCAGTTCCTCTATTTTTCTTGTAAGGGTATTGAATACCTTCATACTTATACCTCTTTATTGTGAATATATTAATAATAAGGAAATGCCGAGTGTCAGTCAATCACAACGGCCGTAAGATCCATTCCGTCTAGGCCGGTTATCTTAAGATCATATAACTCTCCGGGAATAAGGTCGTAATCAACTGGTACCAGGATCGAGAGATCGTCTTCCGGGGCATCAAATTCCGAACGGCAGATAAACGCCTTTCTTTCTTCATCGTATCCATCGCAGATAGCCTCTGTGACTGATCCTACCTTCTTCATCTGAAGCTCTCTGGTTATCTCCTGCTGAACCTGATAGAAGATCTCTGTCCTCTCTTGTTTAACATCTTCAGACAGCTGATCCGGTAATCTCTCAGCCGGTGTTCCCTCCTCTGCAGAGTAAGCAAAACACCCTGCACGGTCTATGGAAGCTCTCTTTATGAATGATAACAGTTCTTTAAACTGTTTGTCCGTCTCTCCAGGAAATCCGGCAATGAATGTGGATCTGATAGTGATCCCAGGCACCTCATTCTTGAGTTTATTGATGAGCCCGAGATTTTCTTTTCCTGATCCAAATCTTCCCATCCTTCTCAAGACTGCGTCACTGGCATGCTGAAGAGGGATATCAAGATATTTGCATACCTTTTCGTTCTGGGAGATCTCGCTGATCAAGGCATCAGTGATGTGCTCAGGATATGCATACAGTATTCTGATCTTCCACAATCCTTCAATTTGGGACATCTCATGAATCAAAGCGGCAAGAGAGTGCTCTCCTACCAGGTCCTTACCGTATGAGGTGGTATCCTGAGCTACGAGTATAAGTTCTCTGACCCCGTATGAAACAAGTTCCTTTGCCTCTGTAAGGATATCTTCTTCCTTCCTGCTGCGGTATCTTCCGCGTATCCCCGGTATAGCACAGAATGTACAGTGATTATCACATCCCTCTGCTATTTTTATAAATGCGTAGTGCTGAGGCGTTGACAGCAATCTTTCACCTTCAAGATCGAGGTCAGTCGGAATCCTTGAATACGTATGTTCTTTCCCTTCCAAAGCCCTGTCGACTATCCCTACGATATCAGAATTCTGTCCGATCCCTACAACCGCGTCTATCTCAGGAATGATATCCATCATCTCCACTCCGTGACGCTCAGAAAGACATCCTGTCACGATCAGAGCTTTGATTATTCCTTCATTTTTGGCGTTGACCATGTCGTAGATATTGTCCAATGCTTCTTCTTTAGCGCTGGCAATAAATCCACAGGTGTTGATTATGACCGCATCAGCCTCATAGAGTTCAGGAGTTATTGAATAACCAGACTCTTCCAGCAGATAACTCATCTTCTCTGCATCTACTCTGTTCTTATCACAGCCTAACGAAATGAAGTATATACTTCCTTTATTGTCCATCATATTCCTCTGCGAAATCCGTTTCGTTCAGAACAGCGATTATATCACTGCTTCTGTATCCCTTTCTCAGGAGGGATGCATAGACCTTCCTGCGTCCGTCTTCCTCTTTTAACCTTCTCAGATATTTTTTAGTTATCAGCGATCTTAGCGAGTCTCTGTCATCTGTATCAAGACTGTTTACAACTGCATCGACGATATCAGTTGAAATACGTTTTGCAGCGAGTCTGCTTCTTATTTCTGCTGAACTTCTGCCCTTTCTCAGCAGTTCCTCTGAAAATCTCTGAGCAAATGCTTTATCATTCAGATATCCAAGTTCCCTGACTCTCGATACAACTGCTTCAGCAGTTTCATCATCAAAAGATCTGCCGAGCTTTGTAAACAGCTCGTATTCCGAGTGATCTCTGCTTCCGAGAATCAGGAACGCTCTGTTCAGGGCTTTATTATACTCGGATCTTTTCTTCAGTTCAGATAGTTCTTCTTCTCCGATCTCCATTCCCGGATGAATGTCGAAAGAGGCATATGCATCCTCATCTACAGAAAAAAGAAAATCCGCACCGCAAAAAAGGGCATATCTGCCCTTTTTTGTTCTTTTAATATCTGTTATGAACATGATCAGTCATCAACATCGACATCAAGAGAAGATGCATCTGTGCTTCTTGTTCTTGAAGACTTACCGGCTGTGATAATGACCGGTTTATCCAGTTCTGCTTCCGTCGGTTTGTAACCAGGCGCCAGTTTCTCAGCGTTTTCTCTGACCTGCCTCTCAATCTCTGCTGTAAACTCAGGATTGGCTTCAAGATATCTTCTTACGTTATCCCTGCCCTGACCGAGGCGCTGTTCACCATAGTTGAACCAGGCTCCGGATTTCTGAATGATATCGAGTTTTACTGCAAGGTCAAGGATCTCTCCCACTTTGGAGATGCCCTTTCCATAGATAATGTCGAACTCAGCTTCACGGAAAGGAGGAGCGACCTTATTCTTTACCACCCTGACTTTAGTCCTGTTACCGTAGAATTCTGTTCCGTTTTTCAGTGTTTCCGTTCTGCGGACATCAAGTCTTACCGAAGCATAGTATTTCAGTGCACGGCCTCCAGGAGTCGTCTCAGGATTTCCGTACATGACGCCGATCTTTTCTCTTAGCTGATTTATGAAAATACAGACACAATTGGATTTGCTGATCACGCTGGTCAGCTTTCTGAGTCCCTGCGACATCAGTCTTGCCTGCATTCCGACATGGGAGTCACCCATCTCACCTTCGATCTCTGCCTGCGTAGTCATTGCTGCAACAGAGTCTATAACGATAACGTCTATCGCTCCGCTTCTCGCAAGGGCTTCAGCGATCTCAAGCGCCTGCTCGCCAGTATCGGGCTGTGAAACAAGCAGAGTGTCCAGATTTATACCGAGATTTGCCATATATGCAGGATCCAATGCATGCTCGACGTCGATATATGCTGCTTCTCCGCCGGCTTTCTGGGCTTCAGCGACAACATGAAGAGCAACAGTAGTTTTACCGGAGCTTTCAGGTCCGTATATCTCAGCTATCCTTCCCCTGGGAAGTCCTCCGACTCCTAGTGCTATATCCAGAGAAAGAGAACCTGTAGAGATAGATTCAACATTCAATGTGGAATTGACACCGAGTTTCATAATAGTGCCTTTTCCGTAGCTTTTTTCAAGCTGGGAAATAACTGTTTCCAACGCTTTCGATTTGTCTGCCATATTAAGCTCCCATATTCATTCAATGATCAAAATTACCATAGTAAGTATATCATCTGTATGCTCTGTTTTCCATCTCGCAGGGCATTAGACGGCCACTCCGTTTCAGTGAATTTTCGCTTTCAGAATCATTGCCGCCAACAGCTCGTTCTATATATTTCCGAGAAGTGAAAACTGATTTTAATACATACCTTGCGTTATCTATATAATATCATATCCTTTGTACTTTAATACGCATTATGGTGGTAAATGACTGTTCAATCCGTCTGTCCTTGCACAGCCAGTTTCTGAGCGTGGTCACACAGCTCATTAAGACAGCATGCACTGCAGTTTGGTCTTCTGGCTACACAGCAGGCTCTTCCATGCAGAACGAATCTGTGACACAGGTCATTTCCCTTAGAAGGTTCCACAACAGCGCGGAGCTGTTTTTCAACGACCTCAGGTTTCGAGCTGTCAGCAAGACCCAGCAAGTTGGAGATCCTTATGCAGTGAGTGTCACAGACTATCGCCGGTTTTCCGTAAACATCGCCCACTATCAGGTTCGCAGATTTTCGCCCTACACCGGGGAATTTGAGCAATGTATCTATATTATCAGGGACTGTTCCTCCATACTCTTCGCACAGCATTTTCATTGAAGCAAGGATATCCCTTGTCTTTGATGCCCCTAATCCGCAGGGCCTCACTATTTCGAATACGTCTTCATACTGTGCAGAAGCTAGTTTTTCTGCCGTAGGATATTTCTCGAACAGCTTTTCGGTCACGATATCCACTCTGGCATCCGTGCATTGCGCAGCAAGTCTGACCGACACCATGAGCTGCCACGGCTCAGAATATGCCAATGTACACCTTGCTTCCGGATATTCTTTTTCCAGAGCCTCTACAACTCTTTTTGCTTTATCTTTCAAGTCCATACTGAAAAGCCTTCCTAATGGATGAAATTCATCATCTGCGGAGCCTCTCTTTCAGGAAGCCCATACTTTTCTTTACCGAGAGCAATGCTCTTAATCAGAAAAGCCATATTAGCAGCAAGAGTCCGCATCATCTGCATTCCTTCCCTGTCCTGTACGGCTTCTTCCGCATTATTACCGTGTATACCGTTCCAGTACTGTCCTGAAGCTACGGGCATTCCTGATATAGTGAAGTACTTGTTCAGTTCATCAAAAGTAGCTGTAAGTCCTCCACGCCTTGCAGACGCTACCGCTGCCCCGACCTTCATCCTCATGTCAAAGTGCGCACTGAAGAACAGTCTGTCCAGAAGTGCCACTACAGTCGCGTTTGCTGAGGCATAATAGACCGGACTGCCGACCACCAGCCCGTCAGCTTTTTCAAGTTTGGCAGCTACCTCATTTACTATATCGTCATAAACGCATTTCCCAAGCTTTCCGCAGGCGTGACACGCCATACATCCCCTGATGTCCAAGTTGCCGCAGTGGATCAGTTCTGTCTCAATGCCCTCTTTCTCAAACACTTTTATCATCTCATTCAGTGCTGTATAGATGCTTCCGTCACTGTGAGGACTTCCGTTCAAAAGCAATACCTTCATCGGTTCTTTCCCTCTTCCTGTCAATCTGTTTCGTGGATAATAGTTACTGTTAATATTATAATTGAAACTGTTGATATCAAAAACAAAACCTCATATCTTATTTGCAGGATTTAAATGATGAACAAATCACCGCTTGCATCCCTCCTCCGTCCGGAGAGCCTCGATGACGTATTCGGTCAGCAGCAGCTGCTGGCCAGAGGTCAGATATTCCGCGAAGCCATAGAATCCGGGAAAGTCCCTAATATGATATTCTACGGTCCTTCAGGAGTTGGAAAGACCACCGTTGCGAACATCATAGCAAAGAACAGCAACATGCAGCTTTACAGGCTCAACGGTACTTCTTCGTCCATAGCTGACATAAAATCTGCCATTGAAGATTCCAAGACGCTTCTCGGGATCAACGGTGTCCTTATATACCTGGATGAGATACAGTATTTCAACAAGAAACAGCAGCAGTCTCTTCTTGAAGTCGTTGAAAACGGAGATGTGACTCTGATTGCTTCCACTACTGAAAATCCATATTTTTACGTGTATAATGCCCTCTTGTCCCGCTGTACGGTATTTGAGTTCAAAGCGCTGGACTGGGAAGATGTCTTGGCTGCAGTACAGAGAGCCATTGAAAAACTAAGTGAATCAGAAGGAGTCCAGTACTCTGTCGATGCTGATGCACAGGAACATCTTGCCAGAAGTGCTGGCGGTGACGTGAGACGGGCTCTGAATGCTCTTGATTTTCTTTCTGTTGCTGTCATTCCTGTAGATAATGTCAAACATATAAGTCTGGATCAGGTAAAACAGGTCACCTCCATGGCATACGGAAGATATGATAAGGAAGGCGATGAGCATTTCGATCTGGCTTCTGCTCTGATGAAATCGCTCAGAGGCAGCGATCCTGATGCTGCAGTACATTATCTCGCCAGATTCCTTGAAGCCGGTGACATAATAACTCCATCCAGAAGGCTGCTTTGCTCCGCCTGCGAGGATATAGGTCTTGCCCATCCTCAGGCTATAGCCGTAGTTAATGCCTGCGTGCAGGCTGCTGAGCATCTCGGCTTACCGGAAGCCTATCTGCCACTTACTGAAGCAGCTATCTATCTCGCTACCCTTCCCAAATCCAATTCTGTAGTTGCCGCATACAGCGATGCCAGCAGCGATGTAAAAGCCGGAAAAGGAAAAGGCTTCCCGAGGAGTATGCAGAACGTTCATTATGATTCAGCTGAAGTCAAAGACAAAGGGCAGCATTACCTCTACCCTCACGCATTTGAGAATCACTGGGTGAAACAGCAGTATCTGCCAAATGATCTTGCAGACCGTCAGTATTATATTCCTGGTGACAACAGGACTGAACAGGCGGCAAAAGCCTACTGGGACAAAATAAAAAACAATAAATAAACGACAAACAAAAAGAACTGCGAAACACAGTAGATGTGATTCGCAGTTTTTTGTCTGCATTATTCACCAGATAAACGGTATCACTCTGTACCTTACCTTGGACATGTACTCATCATATCCCTGCAACCCGTCTTTCAGCACTTCTTCCTCATTTCTGATGCGTTTTGCTATCACGGGAATATAAAGAAGCATGATAAGGAATGAGATCGGAGATCCGAGTATGACAGGTATAGAGAGAAAAAGAAGAATCGTAACGGCATACATCGGATGTCTGACTATACCATACATACCGGTGTCAATGACCTTCTGATCCTGCTGAACCTCGATCGTTCTCGAAAGATAAGTATTCTCTCTTAGGACTTCAGCGTACAGGACGTATGATATCAGAAACACAGCTGCTCCGGCATACACTGTCCATCTCGGCATAATGAACCAGCCGAACCTGTAGTTCAGGCCTGCAAGGACGAATGCTGAGATAAATATGAGTCCGCTCATGGCAACGACAGCTTTCTGTTCATCTTCCGACTCACGTGCGTCCAGTCTTTTCCTCAGAAGATCAGGATTCACTATCATCAGGATAATCCCTGCTATGAACATAGGGATGAAAAGAAGCGCCATCAACAGCTGACCGTTGAAGAAGTTCAATGTCCCGGCGGGAAGAAAGATCAGGATGCCTACGAGAACGACTCCCAAAAAGAACTTTACCAAAGCCTGTACAAACTGCTTCCGGTCCATTACTATTTGCTCCTCTTATGTTTAGATATGCACATGTTTCACGGTTCGTCCCACAGCAGATCGGGATATTTACCGTTTTTCTTCATGTCCTCTATAGCAGAAACGACATTAGGAAGGTCGTCAGTATATGTAACTCCATGCCAGTCGTCTTCACAGGTGAGGACCTTTACTGAGCACGTTCCGTCCCCGATCTGATCATTGACGACGCTTGGGAGGTAATACTCGAATTTGACAGGGTTGTTTTTCATTCCTTCTGAAAGATAAGCGGGAAATCTTTCCCAAAGAGTTTTGGCCATATCAGATGAAAAGCCCCAAAAGTTCATGGACACCACTGTATTGCCGCTGATCTCCACCATATCGCCTTCGCTGTCTTTGTATCTTGCATCCTCACCGTACGGATAGATCTCTGTTCTTTCCACTACGCCTGTCAGCAGGCCATCTTCAACGAAACACTGTCCTCTTGCAACAGAGCCGTTCTCTGTAAGTGTATTCTTGAGTCTGAATCCGACCATTGCATAACGGCCTGGTTCATCCCCTTCACTCAGGAACTCGTAGATCATCGCGAATGCACTTCTTCCATAGAAATCATCAGCGTTGATAACAGCAAACGGTGCATCGATGACATTGCGGCAGCTGGCAACAGCATGTCCGGTTCCCCATGGTTTTACTCTTCCTTCCGGTACAGAAAAACCATCAGGCAGATCGTTTATATCCTGGAATACATATTCCACATCGAAGAACCTGCTCATCCTGTCTCCGATGCTCGCTTTGAAGTCATCTTCTATTTCCTTCTTTATCACGAAAATGACTTTTTCAAACCCTGCTTTTCTGGCGTCGTAAAGAGAGTAATCCATTATGATATGTCCGTTACGGTCTACGGGAGTTATCTGTTTGAGTCCTCCGAATCTGCTTCCCATACCGGCAGCCATGATCACAAGTACTGGTTTTCTTTCCATTTTTCTATTTCTCCGTTGATGGTAATGTTGTCAGATCTATCGCGTTCCACTCAGCATCAGCGAGTGCACGGTTGAAAGTGTAATAGTCTGATGTGCTGTACAGCACTACGGCATACAGTATCAGAGAAGGAATGATAGCAAGAGGTGAATACCACAGGAACTGCCCTGTCGCCCTTACCAGGATACTCAGAATTCCGGCTGCAAGAAGGAGCAGCACAGGAACGATCCTTGAATGAGCGAACAGTTTATTGCTTATTCTTACACAGACAGCCTGTGCTTCCTCCACAGGTGTAGCCGCTTTCGCCCTGCTTAAAGCAACATCATCAGGTTCCAGAGACTGGGAAGACCGTATCAGAGCGTCACATGCATCATTATATTTTTCTGTTTCAGCATCCAGGATATCCAGTGCTTCTTCATATCTGTTTCTCAATCTGAACAGCCTGTTCAGCCTGAAAAATGCCAACATCAGCATCGGAGTAGCAGCAAAAGGATTCAGAATGAGCATAAACAATGAAGCAGAGATGGAAATAACAAGTCCAAGTGCGTTTACAGCTACTTCTGATAGTTTGTCGCAGAACGCTTCTGTCTGTCTCCCCTTCTCCCTCATCACCCAGTATGAATCGTTCTCATACATTCCGCCTACAGGATTGGAGTGCACCTGGACGATCACGTCTTCACGAAGAGTCTGGTTGATATCTGCAAGACACCTGCTGAACTCCCTTTCTCTCTTCCGTCCGAAGAGAGTGAACAATCCCATAAATAAGGTGGCAGCCAACGGCAGCACGTAGTAATACAGTTTTCCTTCCGAACCAGTAACGAGCATAGCAGCAGTGATTCCTAATGCTGCTAATGCCAAACACAGAGAAAGAGATTCAACAAATGCATCAAACACAGTGCTCTTCAAAGTCTTATAGACGATAGGATCAGCCTGGATGATCCGGTAGAAGGCTATCTTACCCTCTTCGCACAGAGGTCTTCTGATATCACGTGCCATCTGATTCACCTCCGCTCTTATCTGCTGTGTTCAGTTTCTGTTCAACTGAAGCAGAAAGCATTCTTCGATCCTTTAACTTATCCAGCTGTCTTCTGACGGCGTTTACCATGCTCGGTACGATAACGAATATCTGGATTCCGGGGTATAACCATCCTTTAAGATCAGCCAGAACTCCGAACTGGATAAGACATGTAACTGCACATATTGCGATCATAACAGAATACAGGACAGTGCGAACAGCTATCGAAGAATCCGTAGTTACGTCACGAACAGACAGTTTTCTTATGTTCACGTCGAGTGTTGCGTTCCTGACATTCTCATACGAGTCATTTCCCCGTCCAAGAAGCTTATTGACTCTAAGCTTTCTTGCCCAGTCAGCTGCGACAGCCTCTCTCAGAGTGACTGCTTCCTCAATGCTCTTGCATTCACTCAGTTTTCTGTTTTCTTTCTTTCTCAGCGCTGAATTGATCAGCACACTGACTATCAGGACGATCGCATTGAAAGGATTGCTTACGCACAGAGCTATTATCGATGAAGCCAGAAGAGTTATGTCGAAGACCAGAGCGGATTTTGTACTTATCAGTTCCTGCATCATCATGATGTCTTCTGTCATTGACAAAGACTGATCATTTTCTCTGCGGAGGCTGAACTCTACACGCCTCATCTCTCTTGCGATATTTTTCTGTACGGAAGACAGCGCTCCTCTTCCGAGCGCATTTGCTATAAGTCCCGAAATGATGAACACTGCTGTCTTTATGAGCAGCGAGATCTTACTGCTGTCGATCGTAAGATCCGAAACAGCACCGATTCCTTCAGTGATCAGAGACAATGAGAAAGCAAAGCACAGCGCCTGATAGATATAGGTCACCGCTATGACTGCAGTTGAAGCCCGGTATGGCTTTATGAAATCTCTTATGTTCTTCTGAGTGAACCAGAACGGGGCTTCGTTCTCCATATTGACGATTACAGTCTGAGTGTCCACGCCAGTGTTTAACGTGTCTGAAGTTCTGCCGTTCTTCATGACTCCGACAGCCTTCTGTTTCTCGTCTGCTATCCTGCGCTGTTCATTCTTGAATACTCTCTGTTCAGCCCTGAGTGCTCTCTTCTGAGCCGCAATTGCATTGGCTGCAGAGATCGCCTGTGGGATCTTAAGAACAGCGTCCAGAACTCGTTTAGGTATCCTGAAGATGAACATAAAGATTCCGGCGATCAGCATCGCTATCCTCTTTATCCAGTTCTCAGTTGTACTGAATATAGACTT
>JAEEGL013147555.1_pt1 | contig 28897 bp, 37 predicted proteins | sample 9134231 | NCBI WGS metagenome assembly JAEEGL01 (sample SAMN16246548, study PRJNA631951) | gut metagenome | biome: gut microbiome; feature: rumen; material: fiber-attached | host: Bos | place: Iran: Karaj | collected 2018-10 | reverse complement strand
GTCACAAAGACTACGCTTTCTACCACATCGTAGTAGCAGACAGCCGCTCGCCGCGTGACGGCAAAATTATCGAACGTATCGGTTCGTTCAACCCGAACACCAACCCCGCAGCTGTGATCCTCAACTTCGATCGCGCTCTGTACTGGGTAGGCGTGGGTGCACAACCGACGGACACCGTACGCACCATCCTCTCTAACGAAGGCGTACTGCTGATGAAGCACCTCAACGGTGGTGTCGCAAAAGGCGCATTTAGCCAAGAAGAGGCTCAGAAGCGTTTCGACGCTTGGAAAGCTCAAAAAGATGCTAAGAATGGTAAGATCAGTGCTGCTGAGGCAGACAAGAAAGCTGCTGCTGCAAAGGCTCTCCTCGCTCAAGAGGTAGAGACCAACAAAGCTAAAGCTGCTGCTATCGCTCAGAAACGCGCTGAAGCTGCTGCTGAGTTGGCTGCTGCCGCTCAAGAGGCTGCACAAGAAGCTGCTGCTGCAGAAGCAGAAGCTAAGGGTGAAGAAGCTCCTGCTGAGGAGCCCGCTGCAGAAGAGGCAGAGGCTTAAGCCACTTGGTTTAGCAAAAAAAAGAAGTTCAAAACGCAAGTTTTGGGCTTTTTTTTTGTGTATGTCGAAAAAAAACACTACCTTTGCACGCAGAACGCGTGCAATCATAGAGAGATGTTTTATTTGATAGTCTTTCTCATCCTGTTCGTGCTCGCCGTACTGAATGTACAGATGCACGATAAACTCAGCTCCCAAATCCTGAGCGCTATCGCTGCGCTCCTACTGATTGCCGTAGCCGGTTTACGCTTCGAGACAGGCGGCGACTGGGATGTCTATACGCAACTCTTCGCGGAATTTCCTTCGTTCTCCCGACTCCTCGGCAACCCGTCCGAATTACTAAAACAACCGGTAGAAGAAGGATTCGTGCTGCTCTGCGCCTTCATCAAATCGCTCGGAGGAACGGTACAACACCTCTTCTTTGTTGTCGCGTTCATCAACATCACCCTCATCGCCTGCGCCTTACCGAAATATACCAAGTATCCGATGGTGGGGCTGCTCTGCTATTTCGGCCTGCTATACTTCAACCTCGAAATGATTTACATCCGTCAGGCAACGGCAGTGGCGCTCTGCTTCTTTGCGTTGCAATATATTCAACCGAAAAAATTCCTGCCGTTCCTGCTAATCGTACTCTTGGCCTGCACTTTCCACCGCGTGGCGGTACTGATGCTTCCGCTCTATTTTGTGCTGCAAGCAAAAATCCCCACTTGGATCTATATTGCCGTTATCGCTGTAGGTGCTGTCTTGATGGCCGCCGGAATACCATGGATCAAAACGATTTTCCTGACGGTCGCAGGATGGCTCGGCGACAACTACGCGCAAAAAGCCGAAGTATATACCGAAGAAGCCATGTATGCTACCGCGCGCGGAATCACCCTCGGATATATATTAAATCTTTTGATTCTCATCGCGGTATTGTGCTTTAAGAAAAAGATTGACGCACTGCCCTTTGGTACCATCATGCTCAATATGTTTGCGTTGAGTTTGGCGCTGTACTATTACTGCTATGAACTGATTGAAGTCAGCAACCGTGTGCGTTTGTTCTTCTTTATCGGCATCATCGCCTTGCTGCCGATGGTTCTCGAAGTACTGCCGCTTTTCCTGGAGCGACTGATCGGACTAATCATTATCGGGTTGTACTGCTTCTGTTTCTCCCGAGTTATCTTCTTGGAGTTTCCTCAAGCCGCAGCCTATAACCCGTACCAAAATATCATCGACTATACCATCCATCCGCGACCGAGTTCGGGGCAGCAACGCCTGGAGCAAAGTAAACATTTCTTTAGAGACGAACGCCAATGAGTCATATCCTTTTTATATCGCACGCACGCGGCGCACACGGTGCCGAGACAGTGATGGTGCAAGCTATCCGCGCTTGCATTGCGCGTGGCGCACGCGTGACACTGATCGTTCCATCTCTCGTTCCGGATGAAGGACTGGGAGCGATGCTTGCTGACATACCCAATCTCTCCGTTCTTTGCTTGCCGTATCGCGCAATAGGCGGGCACGCGCTGCGTACACCATGGGTGCGTGCATTCAACAGCCCTGCCCTGCGGCGACTCATCGCGTATGTTCGGCAAGAAGCGGTGGACACTATCTATTCCAGCACATCCATCACCATCCTTGGAGCAGATCTTGCCCGCCGCACGCGCGTACGCCATGCATGGCACTGGCATGAGTCCGTCAGTTCGTTGTACGGATGGCATCCTTCTTTGCGACCGTTGTACCGGAGGGCGGTACAACAAGCACAGGTACTGTTTATCTCCCGCCTCCAACAAGAAGAATGGACAAAAGCCTTGGGATTGGCTATCACCGGAACCGTGGTGTATAATCCTATACGCTCCTTTGCGGTACAGGAAAAAGAGGCACACAAAGGGCTGCGTATCGGTTTCATAGGACGATGGGAGAAACGGAAGAATATACCGATGCTTCTACATATTTTTGCTCGATTTCATCGGATAAATCCGCAGAGTGGGTTATGGATATGCGGGGCTCAGGACGAAGCAGAAAGACAACGATGGGAACAAACCTACCCGCAAGAAGGAGTGTCGTTCATGCTGCACACGAACGATGTAGCTGCTTTCTACAGCCGATTAGATCTCCTCGCGATGCCTTCTATCAGTGAGAGTTGGGGACTGGTAACAGTAGAAGCCATGCAAGCAGGAGTGGCCGTACTATGCACCGATCAATCAGGATTGAAGGAGTATTATACCGATGGTGTTGACTGTTTGTTCCTGCCTCCGACAGATGAACAGGCATGGATAGAGGCGCTTGTGCGCTGCTCCGATGAGCACGAACGAAAAAACATCGCGCTGGCCGGCCAAAAGAAAACGTTGCAACTCATAAACCATTCGTCTTTTGACGCACAAATAACCCAATTGCTATGCGAGTAATCGCCTATTATCTGCCGCAATACCACTCCATTCCAGAGAATGACGCTTGGTGGGGAAAAGACTTCACCGAGTGGGACCGTGTGCGTGCAGCCAAACCGCTATTTCCGGGACATCACCAGCCTGTTGTGCCCGGAGAATTAGGCTATTACAACCTGCTCGATCCTGCGATCCGAGAGCGACAGGCACAACTCGCACGCGAGGCAGGTATCGAAGGTTTCTGCTATTGGCACTACTGGTTTGGCGGAAAGCAACTATTGGAGCAACCGCTGCAACAGGTGCTCGCAAGCGGAAAACCGGACTTCCCCTTCTGCATCGCATGGGCAAATGAGAGTTGGTACGCCAAGACATGGATGGATCATCCGAACCAGCCGGACAAACTGCTTATCGAGCAGACCTATCCCGAAGGCGATGACGAACGGCATTTTGAGACCATACTGCCCATGCTGCGCGACAAGCGTTATATACGCGTAGACGGCAAACCGCTCTTAGTCATCTATCGGCCCTTGCAACTCCCTGACGGTAAAGCTTGGGTCACCAAATGGCAAGAAATGGCAAGAAACGTCGGTTTCAACGGACTTTTTCTGATGGGTCATGTAGCGTACAGCGAACAAGTGGATGCAATATTGCACTTAGGGTTTGATGCGGTAAACAGTGTACCGTTAGGAGATGCCAAACGGGATATCCGATCCGCCATCAGACATCTGCCAAACCTCCTTCTATATGTACGCGGCAAAGCCCCGCTCGTCTATGACTATGCGGAAGCCATGCGTGCTTTTGAGGCTCCGGTGATGCGACGCGAAGAGGTGGTGCCGACCATCTTGCCCAATTGGGATCATTCCCCGCGGAGCGGTGCGCGCGCATTCATTCTGGATCATGCTTCGCCGGAACCGTTTAAGAAGCACGCTGAGACGATTCGGCGTATCACGGAAGGAAAGAAAAACAAACTCGTGATGCTCAAGTCCTGGAACGAATGGAGCGAAGGCAATTACATGGAACCCGACAAGCGTTGGGGAAAACAATATATAGACATCTTATCCCAAGTCACACACTTAGCATGATAATCATCAATGGTCGATTCTTAACGCAACGCATGACCGGAGTGCAGCGGTTCGCGTACGAGATCTGTCGGGCTTTACGGCAGATAGGGGTGAACTATGTGATTGTGGCACCTTCCGATATCGCACCGGACTATACGATAGACGATTGGCCCGTAGAAAAAATCGGCGGAAGGGGTTCGCATTTCTGGGAACAAGTGACCTTACCTTGCTACATGCAGCGTCACTACAAAGGCCTTCCGTTGCTAAACCTCACCGGTCTCAGTCCGATCTGCTATAGCAATACCGTGATGACGATTCATGATGTATCCTATCTCTTACGCCCTCGTGCGTATGCATGGATTTATACGCTCTTTTACCGCATCATGACCCCGTGGGCTGCCCGACGGGCCCAGAAGATCATTACCGTCAGTCAGTTCTCAAAAAACGAAATAATGCGCTATTACGGCATTGCCGACGATAAAATCACCATTGTTTATAATGCGGCAGCGAAAGCCGTTCCCGCACCGCGCAAAAAGACACAACCCTACCTATTAGCGGTCGGCAGCCTGATGCCGAGGAAGAATATTCGGCGCTTATTGGAGGCGTATAGCACGATGCCTGATGCGGATTTTGAGCTGTATATCGCAGGTGCTGCCAAAACCGCTTTTGCTGACGCCGAACTGGAAACCTATGCGCACACCAAGGGGGTACGATGGTTAGGGCATGTATCGCCGCAGGAACTGAACACACTCTATCGCAATGCCGTGGCTTATATCAATCCTTCATTGTATGAAGGCTTTGGCATCCCGCTTCTGGAAGCGATGGTGCAGGGCTGTCCGGTACTGGCCTCCGACATACCGGTTTTTCATGAGGTTTGCGAAACGGCCGCAAACTATTTTAACCCGATGAAATCGGAAGAAATACAATCTGCCATGCGCGCCATCAGGCATGATGAAACTCTTCGGCAGCGACTGATTCAGGCAGGACAACAACGATGTTGTCTTTTCTCATGGGAAGCGTCGGCGCGCACCATTCAACAACTCTTAGACGCATGAAAAAGATACTGCACATATCGAAATACTACTACCCCTTCCACGGAGGATTGGAAGATGTGGCACGCTCCATCGTCGTAGAGATGCAGAAGCTATATACGCAACGCGTCGTCTGCTTCAATCATACGCATACGGGCACTACCCGCTCTATGGAAGATGGTGTGGAGGTGGTTCGCGTCAACGCACCGGTGGTATGCGCTTCCCAACCGCTATCCCTTTCATTCCTGCGCATCTTGCGCAACGAGATCCGCGCTTTCCAACCGGATATCATCCATGTGCACTTCCCGAACCCGCTGATCGGCTTGTACCTGTTGCTCTTACCGTTGGAGGGCATCCGATTGATTATCCATTGGCACTCGGATATCTTGGGCAAGCGGGGATTATATACCTTATACCGCCCGTGGGAGCGGAGAATCTTGCAACGCGCAGATGCCATCCTTGTCACCAGTCCGCAGTACATGGAACAATCTGCACCTTTACGCGATTTCATCGAGAAAATTCAGATACTGCCCAATACTATTCACGAACCCAAACTGACCGTACAACCGGGGGACCAAGAGGCAATCGCGCATATCAAGCAACGCTTCTCCAAAAAGAAGATCGTTTTCTTCCTGGGACGGCATGTACCGTACAAGGGGATTGATATCCTTCTCCGGTCCGTACCACACCTCTCCGACAAATGCGTGGTAGTGATTGGCGGCACAGGAGAACAGACTGCGTTCTTGCAACAAATGGCTGCGCCGTACGGCGAAAAGGTGCTGTTTGTCGGCGAACTGCATGATGCGGAGAAACGTTATTACTTGCATGCCGCCGATGTGTTCGCCTTTCCGTCTATCGACCGTCGCGAAGCCTTCGGTGTGGCGTTGGCCGAAGCGTTATACTGCGGTGTTCCGGCAGTCTCCTTCCGCGTCGAGGGTTCCGGTAGTATGTGGGTCAATCAAAGCGGCAAAACAGGTATCGTCGTAGATACAATCGAACCGCAGGCGTACGCAGAGGCTATCAACTCCCTCTTGCAAGACGATGCACTGCGGGCGCAATACGGTAAAGCAGCGCAACAGTGGATTCAGACGCATTTTCTCAAAGATCAACTATACTCATTATTAACTATATACGGTGATGCTTAATATCTCGATCGTCCTTTATCATCCGAAATGGGAACAAGAAGTGCTTCCGCTGGTTCAAGAACTGCTGCGCATCAAAAACCTGCGCAAGATATACCTGTTGGATAACAGTGAGAAAGACTGGCTTAAGGAGCATGTCGATACGCAGAAATCCCCGTTCTCATCGGGAAAAGTGCGCTACATGGCGATGCCGGCAAACCTCGGCTATGGAAAGGCGCATAACATCGCTTTGCGCGAGAGTGCCTACTATAAGACGGCGTTTCATCTGGTGATGAATAGTGACATACGTGTGCAAGCGGAAGATATAGATGCGATGCATGATTGGATGATTGCCAATCCGCAGGTCGGGCTACTCATGCCGAGAGTCGTGAATCCCGACGGCACGCAGCAGTTCTTGGCCAAACGCCTTCCTTCTCCTCTCGACGTATTCGGTCGCCGTTTCTTACCCGCCGCACTGATGGCGCGTCGTAACAAACGGTACGAATTGCGCGACTTGGACCTCACGCGTCCCGTCAATGCGCCGTACCTGAGCGGATGCTTCATGTTTCTGCGCACCAAAGCAGCCGTAGAAGCGGGACTCTTTGACGAGCGCTATTTCATGTATCCCGAAGATATCGACCTTACCCGTACGATTCATCGCAACTACCTGACGCTTTATTACCCTGAATGGACCATCACCCATGCGCACGCTCGCGAATCCTATAAGAATAAACACATGCTCCGGATTCATATCCGAAACATGTGCCGTTATTTCAACAAATGGGGTTGGCTCTTCGATAAAGAGCGTCACATATTCAATAATCTATAAGTCAGATAGCCTGCATAGACAAGCAGCAGCAGTGCGCCTGCCCATCGTTGCACTTTTCGTTTCTTATCGGTCTTCACCGCCATCCACACGATGATGCTTCCGAGGGCCACCATGCCCGCGTCCAGTTCTATACCGTCGTATGCCGGCAGAGGACGAATCGTCGCACTGGTAGCCAACACGAAGAATACATTGAAGATATTCGAACCCACCACATTTCCCAAGGCGATATCCGAGTTATGCTTCGCCGCCGCAATGACGGATGTGGCCAGTTCCGGCAAGGAAGTGCCGAGCGCCACAATCGTCAAACCGATGATAGCCTCGCTCACGCCCATGCGTGTGGCGATATCGACGGCACTCTTCACAATCAGTTCGCCGCCTACGCACAGTCCGATGAATCCGCCGAGAATCAATGCTATCGCGCGCCGAGTCGGAATCTCTTTGTTCTCCACTACTAACTCCTCACTCTCCTTTGGATGGTCTTTGGCGTGACGGAAGGTGTTATAGAGGAAATAACCGAACATTGCCAGAAGCACTATACCGCCTGCGCGTCCTATACCTTTGCCGCATTCTCCAAACGGCAGTTGGATGGTAACGAAAATCAACACCAGCACACCTGCGATGATAGACATCGGGATATCGAAATCGCGACTGCGCTTTCGCGAGGCTACCGGATAAACCACGGCCGTCAAACCGAGGATGACAAATGTATTAATGATGTTCGACCCTAACACATTGGTGATAGCGAGGTCTGTCGACCCCTCCGCTACCGACACCATATTCACTACGAATTCCGGCATCGAGGTGCCGAAAGCAACCACGGTCAAACCGATCACGAGGTCCGTGATGCCGAAGTGTTTGGCGATAGCTGACGCACCGTCAACCAACCAGTCCGCGCCCTTTACCAAGGCTACAAAACCAAAGACGATGAACACCGCCGCTACCCACCAGCCGTATGCCAACAATTGCTCAATCATACACCTTACACATTACACCTTACACCCTACACATTAAACAGGAAGTGCATAATATCGCCATCCTGCACAAGGTAATCTTTTCCTTCGGTAGCCAACTTACCGGCTGCGCGGCATTGCGCTTCGCCACCGAGGGCGATGAAATCGGCATATTTGATTACTTCCGCGCGGATGAAGCCGCGTTCGAAATCAGTATGTATCACGCCTGCACATTGCGGCGCTTTCGCGCCCGCCTTGAAAGTCCATGCGCGCACTTCGTCACTACCGGCCGTGAGGAAGGTACGGAGGTTGAGTAAAGCATACGCTGCTTTGATGAGTCTGTTCACTCCGGACTCCTGCAGACCGATCTCTTCAAGGAACATCTGGCGCTCTTCATAGGTCTCCAACTCCGCGATCTCACTCTCTATCTTCGCCGCCAACACCAGCACTTGCGCGTCTTCATCTTTGACCGCCTCTTTGACTTTCTCTACATACGCATTACCCGTCACTGCAGAAGCCTCATCGACATTACATACATACATCACGGGTTTGTTGGTCAGCAGGAACAGATCCCGCGCCGCAGCTTCCTGGTCTTTGTTATCCAGTTCCACCGTGCGGGCGTTCTTGCCCTGCGACAGTGCCTCGCGGTACATGACGAGCACCTCCAACTGCAACTTCGCATTCTTATCCCCACCCGCTTTAGCAGCCTTTTCGCATTTCTGGATACGACTCTCTACGGTCTCGAGGTCTTTCAACTGCAACTCCGCATCAATGATCTCCTTGTCGCGCACAGGATCCACCGTACCATCCACATGCACCACATTCTCGTCATCGAAACAACGGAGCACATGAATGATGGCGTCCGTCTCGCGGATGTTCGCCAGGAACTTATTACCTAATCCTTCACCCTTGCTGGCACCTTTCACCAGGCCGGCGATATCGACAATCTCCACCGTCGTAGGTATCACGCCTCGCTCAGGTTTGCATATCTCGCCTAACTTGATCAAGCGCTCATCGGGCACGGTGATCACGCCTACATTCGGTTCGATCGTGCAAAAAGGAAAATTCGCACTCTGCGCTTTGGCATTACTCAGACAGTTAAAGAGGGTACTCTTGCCTACATTCGGCAACCCAACTATTCCACATTGTAAACTCATATCGGTACTCAAAAAACTTTTGCGGCTGCAAAAGTACTGCTTTTTTTTGAATTACGCAAATAATTCGCGTTTTATTTGCATATGTCATTTTTTTACTGTACCTTTGCACGCAATTTGGCGTGCAGAATACAATCAACAATATGAAAACAGTAGTTATCACAGGCGGTTCGTCGGGCATAGGCAAAGCGACGGCTGAACTTTTCGCCGAGATGGGTTGGCGGGTGTTTGAGTGGTCACGTAGCGGCCAATCGACGGATCAGATTACGCATATCTCATGCGATGTGACCAAACCTGAAGACACCAAAGCGGCCGTAGCGCAAGTGCTGGCGCAGACGGAACAGATTGATGTGTTTATCTCCAATGCGGGTTTCGGCATCAGCGGTGCTATCGAGTTCACTACACCGGAAGATGCCCATCGACAGATGGAGGTCAATTTCTTCGGTGCACTCAACAGCGTGCAAGCAGTCCTTCCTCATATGCGGGAACGCAAAGCCGGGCGCATCATTTTCACCAGCAGCGTAGCGGCCATCTTGAGTATTCCGTACCAGAGCTTTTACAGCGCCTCGAAAGCCGCTATCAATGCTTTAGCATTAGCGCTCCAGAACGAGGTGCGCGAGTTCGGCATCCATGTCAGTGTCCTCATGCCGGGCGATGTGTCCACAGGTTTCACTGCGGCGCGTAAGAAGTCCGAAGAAGGCATGGACGCGTATGGTCAGATTCATAAGGCGGTGGCGATCATGGAAAAAGACGAACAGGGCGGCATGAGTCCGCGTAAGATGGCAAAACAACTCTATCGGATTGCCACCATGCGTTGCCCGGCGCCGCAGTACATCGGCGGTTTTCGCTACGCCCTGCTCTGCTTCCTGGAGCGTCTCCTTCCCAAGCGCCTGGTCAACTGGATTGTCGCACAATGTTATTGACATTTTGGATAGAGAGGTCCCTTTCGGGCCTCTTTTTTTGATTTTTTATCAAAAATATCGAGAAATGTTTGCACATTTAAAATATTTGTTGTATCTTTGCAGCCGCAAAGTGTATAGAGGCACATTGAAAAACGAACAAACAACATCAATTAACTAATTTATAACATTATGAAGAAAGGTTTATTCCTGAGCCTCATTGCTGCAGTAGCATTGTTGGCATCGTGTAACAAATCGTTACCGAACCCCGAGCAGATTAGTGTTAACCCGAGTCCGCTGGTAAAGGTTGGTAACAAAGTGGACGCTGAGATTGTCGGTACTTTCCCTGAGAAGAAATTCGCTAAGAAAGGTGTTCTCACTGTTACTCCGGTCCTCAAATTCGAGGGTCAAGAGGTAGTCGGTGAGCCTGTTACCTATGTAGGTGAGAAGGCGAAAGAGAACGGCAAGACCGTGAACTACAAAGAGGGTGGCAAGTATCGTCAGAACTGCTCGTTCGACTATGTTCCCGCTATGCACCAGTCGGAGCTCTATCTGCGCTTCGAAGCAAAGATCGGTAAGAAAGTGATTGAGATCCCTGACCTCAAGATTGCTGACGGCGTGATCGCTACCGATGAGTTGGCTGACGCACGTGACAACAAGAGCGCTACTACGCCTGACAAGTTCCAACGCGTAATTCAGGAGCTTACCGAGGCGGACATTAAGTTCCTCATCCAGAGTGCAGAACTCCGCTCGAAAGAGACCAAGAGCGACGAAGTAAAAGCCCTGCAGGCTGCTATCAAGGACGCTAAAGAGGCCGAGCGCAAAGAGATCAACAAAATCGAAGTTTCCGGTTATGCATCCCCGGATGGTGGTATGGACCTGAACGAGAAACTGGCGCAGAACCGTCAGAAAGCGGCTGCTAAGTTCCTCCAGAGAGACCTCAAGAAGAACAAAGTGGAGAACGCTATCGAGTCCAACATCACCGCTGAGGACTGGGAAGGTTTCCAGAAAGCAATGGAGAACAGCAATATGCAGGACAAGGACCTTGTTCTCCGCGTGCTGTCCATGTACAGCGATCCTGAGGAGCGCGAGGCACAGATCAAGAACCTGAGCAGCGTTTACGGCACTATCGCAGAGGAGATTCTGCCGGCTCTCCGTCGCAGCCGCCTCATCCTCACCACCGATCTGATCGGTAAGAGCGATGACGAGATCCGCGAGTTGGCTCAGAACGACCCGGCTCAACTGAGTGTTGAGGAGTTGCTCTACGCTGCTACGCTGACCGACAACAAAGCAGAGCAAGCCCTGATCTATCAGAAGGCTATCGACCAATACAACGACTTCCGTGCATGGAACAGCCTTGGCCAGATCTACCTGGAGGCAGGTAACATCGCAGAGGCTCGCCGCTGCTTCGGTAAAGCCCTGGAGATCCAGCCGAACGACCCGGATGTAAACTACAACGCAGGTCTCGCAGCGATGGCTGACGGCGACCTCGAGAAAGCAGAAGAGTTCCTCGGTAAGGCTGCCGGCACGAAGGGTAACCTCAATGCTGCCCTCGGTACGCTCTACACCAAGAAGGGTGACTACGCTGCTGCTAAGAAAGCATACGGTGAGATCGCAACCAATAACGCTGCCGTTCAGCAGATCCTCAGCGAGGACTATGCAGCCGCAGCTAAGACCTTGGCTAATGTGAAAGAGCCGAATGCTACGACCGCTTACCTCAAAGCTGTAGTTGCTGCTCGTACGAACGACAAAGCGGCTGTGCTCGAGAACCTCAAATCGGCTGTCGATCAGGACGCTTCGCTCAAACTCCGCGCAGCGCAGGACATCGAGTTCGCTAAGTTCGCTGAGGAAGCTGAGTTCCAAGCTATCGTTAAGTAATGTCGGTACTTTTTCCAAAAGTACAAAAACCCCGTGAGTGGGACTATCGCCCCATTTACTACGACGAGGAAAAGGAGGCGCGCAAGGATAAAAGACTTGCGCGTCTTCATCGCGGGGCTTTTCGCGAAGAGCACGAGAAGAACATGACCGAGTTGCGCAAGAAAAAACAATCGCGCCTCGTATGGCTGCTCGTTCTTTTAGGCATGCTGATCATCGGATTCTACATCTTCCTCTAACCCCTCATTCACTCATTCATTCACTCCCTCATGGACATCATCCATCTGTTACCGGACAGCGTCGCCAACCAGATTGCAGCAGGTGAGGTCATCCAACGCCCTGCTTCGTGTCTGAAAGAGTTGGTTGAGAACAGCCTCGACGCGGGTGCCACCCGTGTGCAGGTCATCGTTCGTGACGCCGGCCGCACGCTGCTGCAGGTGATAGATAACGGGGTTGGCATGAGTGAGATGGATGCCCGCCTGGCATTCGAGCGCCATGCGACGAGTAAGATACGCGAGGCGCAAGACCTCTTTACTCTGCGTACGATGGGTTTTCGCGGCGAAGCCCTAGCATCTATCTGCGCCGTCGCACAAGTGGAGATGACCACCCGCCGCGCCGAAGATGAGACGGGCACCCTCATCGAGATACACGGATCGGATGTCATCCGCCAGGAGGTGTGCTCCTGTCCCGTAGGTACCAACATCAAGGTTAGCAACCTTTTCTTTAATGTACCCGTACGGCGAAAGTTCCTCAAATCCGACCAGACGGAGTTACGCAACCTGCTGACGGAGTTCTACCATATCGTGCTCGTCTATCCCAAAGTGGCGTTTACCTTCGTGCATAATGACGAGATCGTACTCGAACTGCCCGTCGGCACAGAGAAACAACGCATCGAAGCGGTCTTTGGCAATCCCAAACGGAATGTCTATACCTCCAATTTTGTGGATGTCAACACCGAGACGGACTTGGTGTCCATCCGCGGGTTCGTCATCAAACCCGAATCGGCCACACGCAAGGCGGAGCAGTATTTCTTTGTCAACGGACGCTACATGCGTCATCCGTATTTCCTCAAAGCCGTGCAGACCGCCTATTCGGGTATGCTGACGGCGGATTACCAACCCTCCTTCTTCATCTATTTCGACATCAACCCGGAGGCTATCGATGTCAACATCCATCCGACGAAGACGGAGATCAAGTTCGCCGACGAACAGGCGATCTTCCAAATCCTCATGGCCTCCGTACGCGAAGCACTGGGTAAGTTCTCCCTTGCGCCACAGATTGACTTTGACACTACCGGAAACATTGACATCCCCCTTCCTACCGGTCGCCCGGTAGAGCGACCGCAAGTGACGGTCGATCCGCATTATAACCCCTTCCATACCCGCGGGGCCATCTATCCCGATCGCCAACAGCCGGTCAAAGGTTGGGAAAGCCTCTACGAAGGACTCTCGAATAATCAGAACACTCCGAGTACTCCGATTAATCCGAGTATTCCGATTGTCGATACAGCACCGCTGTGGCAACACGGCAAGTATGTGTTTATGTCCACCGAAGAAGGACTGCTGCTCATTCATCCCCATCGCGCGCACGCAGCCGTGTTATACGCGCAATTTATGGAGCAAATCGCGCACGCGCAAGGTGCGATGCAGCAACTGCTCTTCCCTGAGGTTCTGTCCCTTCAACCGGATGAGATGATTCTTATCGAGCAGATCCTGTCGGACTTGCGCACCATCGGTTTTGAACTCGAGCAACTCAGTCCCGACAGTTATTCCATTCAAGGAGTGCCGGCGCAGATCGTTAACCAATCGCCGATACCGGTACTCCAAGATATCCTGCATCAGGTACGCACTTGCGGCGCGAACACCCAAGAGCAATGGCGCAAACAAATTGCTGCTTCCTTGGCAGAACAGGCGGCCATTCCGACCGGTAAGAACCTGACAGACAGCGAGATGCGCGATATCGTCACGCGCCTTATGGCGCTTCCTAACTACCGCCGCACTGCCGACGGAAAGACCATCGTCTCGCTCATCACGGACGAAGAACTAAGCAAACGATTTTAATATATGAGAAACGCAATCTTATGCTGCATATATGCGGCATTCCTTCTGGCTTGCACGCCCCAAGATCATTTGACGATTCTGCACACGAATGATACGCATTCGCAGGTAGAACCCAAAGCTAACAATCGTGCCGGCTATGCCCGGCGCATGGGCTTGATACGACTGGAGAGGGCTTTGGACAAACATCTGCTTCTCGTCGATGCCGGCGATTTCTGCCAGGGCACACCCTATTTCAACTTCTTTCACGGTCGTGTCGAGATAGCCGCTCTCAACCGGATGGGATACGATGCCGCTACCCTCGGCAACCATGAGTTCGACAACGGCTTGGACACTCTCGCAGCGGTTCTTCGAACCGCCAAGTTCCCCATCGTATGCGCTAATTATGACTTTACGGGCACTGCCCTCGAAGGCATCGTACAAGCCAACACCATCGTACGCAAAGGCGGACTGAAAATAGGTATCTTCGGCCTCGGATGCGACCCGAAAGGTATCATCTCCGATAAGAATTTCCTGCCGGCGAAGTACCTTGAACCCTATGCTGCAGCCCAGGAACAAGTCAATCTGTTGCGGGCGGAAAAATGCGACATTGTCATATGCCTCAGTCACATGGGAACCTTCGGCAAAGCACCCGAAGATGTATGCGATACCGCCCTTGTCTCGCACACCAGCGGCATTGATGCGGTCATCGGCGGACATACCCATAAATTATACAATAATTTACGTGTTGCCAATTTGGACGGAGACAGCATTCCGGTATGCCAAATGGCGAAGAGCGGAGAGTATTTGGGTAAGATTGTGCTACATTTAGATAGCAAAATCATAAAATAACGCAAAAAAATTTGCACATTTCAAAAAAAAGTAGTAATTTTGCACCCGCATTTGAAAAAATATTAACTTAATCAATATACTATTATGGCAGAAATTGACGCAAAAGTTAAAGCAATCATTGTTGATAAGCTTGGCGTAGAAGAGTCTCAGGTTACTAACGATGCTAACTTCCAGACTGACCTGGGCGCAGATTCTCTGGATACCGTAGAGATGATCATGGAGTTTGAGAAAGAGTTCGGTATCTCTATTCCGGATGAGGATACTCAGAAGATCGGTACCGTAGGCGACGCAATCGCTTATGTAGAAGAGAAAGTAAACGGGAAATAATTCCCTCTTCACTTGAGTTTGCGAGTTTACGGCTAATACTGTAAACTCGTATGCTTTTATATAAACCAATCCTATTCAGATGCAATTACGACGCGTAGTTATAACGGGTCTTGGGGCGTTGACACCTGTGGGCAATTCCGCTCCGGAGACGTGGAAAGCCTTAGTGGCCGGTAAGAATGGTATCGCCTTGATCACCTCCTTCGATGCGAGTCTTTTCAAGACGCATTTTGCGGGAGAAGTCAAGGACTTTGACCCCACCACGGTCATCGACCGCAAGGAGGCACGAAAGATGGACCGCTATGCCCAGTTCTCCGTTTGCGTAGCCGACGAAGCGCTCAAAGACAGCGGTCTGGATCTCGAGCAGGAGGACCGCAGCCGCGTAGGAGTGATATGGGGAAGTGGTATGGGCGGTTTGCAGTCCACCGAAGAAGAGATCATCGACTTCGCCAAAGGCGACGGAGTGCCGCGTTTCAACCCATTCATGATCCCGAAAGCTATCCCGAGCATCGCAGCCGGCCATATCTCCATCCGCTTCGGTCTGGGCGGTCCGAGTTTCTCGGTTTCCACCGCCTGCTCCTCTTCGTCCCACGCCGTAGCTTCGGCTTTTGACCAGATTCGTCTGGGCCATGCCGACGTGCTGCTGACGGGCGGTGCGGATGCCGACGTGACCTATACCGGTATCGGTGGCTTCAACTCGCTGCATGCCCTCTCGACGCGCAACGAGAGTCCGGAGACCGCCAGTCGTCCTTTCTCCAAATCGCGCGACGGATTCGTGTTGGGCGAAGGAGCGGCATGCCTCATCCTCGAAGACTATGAGCACGCCAAAGCGCGCGGCGCGAAGATATACGCAGAGATCGTCGGCGAAGGAATGACCTCCGATGCCTACCATATGACAGCACCTGATCCCGAAGGGAAAGGTGCGGAGCGCGTGATGCGTCTGGCGCTGCGCGATGCGGGCCTGCAACCGGAGCAGATTGATTTTATCAATACCCACGGTACCTCTACCCCGCTCGGCGATGTGACGGAGATAAACGCCATCAAGCGCGTGTTCGGTGAGCATGTCTATGACATGAACCTGGACTCCACCAAGTCCATGACCGGTCATTTGATCGGTGCGACGGGCGCCGTAGAAGCTATCGCGTGCGTGATGGCGCTCAAGGACGGCATCATCCCGCCTACCATCAATCATGACCCGGAGGATGCGGACGAGAACATCGATTATCGCATTAACTTCACCTTCGACAAGGCGCAGAAACGCGACATCAAGTATGCGTTGAGCAACACCTTCGGATTCGGAGGTCACAACGCGTGCCTGATCTTCAAGAAGTGGGAAGAATAACAGGGCGGACACCCCTTTATGTGCCCTATTAGTCACAATTAATTATTTAAGGTATTATGATCGCAAAAATTGGTGCAAACGCAGGCCTCGTATGGGGTGCGTTGCAAAACGGTGCTCTCGATCTGAAGGCACTGAAGAAAGCTACCAAACTGAAAAATGACGAGTTGGCATTCGCCCTCGGATGGCTCGCACGCGAGAACAAACTGACTTTCTCTGAGAAAGAAGGTGAGCTTATCGTAGCTCTGGCTTAAGTATGGTAATTGCTATCGTAGGCGCTTCGGGCGCCGTCGGACAGGAGTTGCTCGCTGTTCTTGAACAGCGGCAATTCCCCGTCTCCGAACTTCGCCTTTTCGGTTCGGAACGCAGTGCCGGCAAGACATACCTTTTCAAAGGCAAAGAACATACGGTTCGCCTTTTGCAACACGACGACGCTTTCAAGGGCGTCGATATTGCTTTTACCTCCGCGGGCGCGAGCGTGTCGCGTGCATACGCGGAGGATATCACCCGCTTCGGCGCTATCATGATTGATAACTCCTCGGCCTTCCGCATGGACGAGGACGTACCTTTGGTTGTGCCCGAAGTGAATGCTGCCGATGCCTTCGTTCGTCCGCGCAACATCATCGCCAACCCCAACTGCACCACCATCCAAATGGTCGTAGCGCTGCAAGCCATCGAGCGCCTGAGTCATATCACGCGCGTGCATGTATCGACTTATCAGGCTGCATCGGGCGCCGGCGCACAGGCGATGAAGGAACTCGAGAACCAGTACCGTCAGGTGCTGAACGGAGAACAACCCACCGTCGAGAAATTCGCGTACCAACTCGCCTATAACCTCATTCCCCATATCGATGTCTTCACCGACAACGGCTACACCAAAGAGGAGATGAAGATGTACAACGAGACGCGCAAGATCATGCACTCGGATGTGAAGGTCAGCGCTACCTGCGTACGCGTGCCTTCGCTTCGCGCGCACAGCGAGAGCGTGTGGGTGGAGACCGAGCAACCCGTCAGCGTAGCCCAAGCCCGAGAGGCATTCGCCAATGCCCAGGGATGCGTCTTGATGGACGAACCGGACAAGAAGATATACCCCATGCCGCTGTTCCTCAGCGGCAAAGACGAGGTGTTTGTGGGACGTATCCGCAAAGACCTCACCAATGACCACGGACTGAGTTTCTGGTGCGTGAGCGACCAGATCCGCAAAGGTGCCGCATTAAACGCCGTCCAGATTGCCGAGTGTTTACTGAATACTGAATGCTGAAAACTGAATGCTCTAATATAGAAATCATGGCTCCCGTTGGGTGCTGGGAGAGTTTGGCAGCGGCGATAGAAGCCGGTGCCACCAGTGTCTATTTCGGCATTGAGCACCTCAACATGCGTGCCCGCAGTTCGGTCAACTTCACCACGGACGACATGTCCACCATCGTGGCGCGTTGCCGCGAGGCGGGTGTGAAGACCTACTTGACGGTCAACACCGTCATGTACCCCGAGGACCTGCCGCTGATGCGTCAGATCGTCGATCATGCCCATGCCGTAGGCGTGGATGCCGTCATCGCTTCCGACATCGCCGTCATGCAGTATGCCAACTCCATCGGTCAGGAAGTGCATCTGTCCACCCAACTCAATATCGCCAACACCGAGGCGCTGAAGTTCTATGCCCAGTTTGCCGACGTGGTCGTACTGGCGCGCGAATTGAACATGGAGCAAGTGGCGTCTATCTACCGCGATATCCAATCGCAACATATCTGCGGCCGCAGCGGTCACCCCATCCGTATCGAGATGTTCTGCCACGGCGCCCTCTGCATGGCCGTCAGCGGCAAATGCTACCTCAGTCTTAATAACTACGGCCTCAGCGCCAACCGCGGGGCGTGCGTACAGGTATGCCGGCGCGGATACACCGTCAAAGATAAGTCTTCGGACCTCGAACTGGACATCGACAATCAATATGTCATGTCGCCCAAGGACCTGAAGACCATCCATTTCCTGAACAAGATGCTGGACGCTGGCGTGCGGGTGCTGAAGATCGAAGGCCGTGCGCGCGGTGCCGAATATGTCGATACCGTCGTGCGCTGTTACCGCGAAGCGGTGGAAGCATGGCAAAACGGGGATTACAACGACGATGCCGTTATCGAACCCATGATAGCCGATTGGGACGAACGACTCAGTCGGGTCTTCAACCGCGGTTTCTGGGACGGCTATTACCAAGGTCAGCGTCTGGGCGAATGGACCCATACTTATGGCAACAAAGCCACCCGCACGAAGATCTACGCGGCCAAATGTACCAATTTCTTCAAGCAACTGTCTGTGGCGGAGTTCCTCGTGGAAGCCGTTGAATCCATTGACGAAGGCGCCGACCTGCTCGTCACAGGCGAGACCACCGGTGTCTATGAGTGCCGCGCAGAAGGCATGCGCGATGCCGACGGCCACCCTACCAAAAGCGTGAAGAAAGGAGACTATTTCTCCCTCAAAACCGACAAACTGATCCACCGAGGCGACAAACTCTATCTATGGAAGGCGTAATGCACATATTCACTCCCTTGAATGCGGCATGGTGCGGATGGACGATGTTGTTCCTCCTGCTGTGCGCCGTCTTCAGCGAGTTCCTGCAACCGGGCGTCATCAGTCAGACCGGCGCTTCGCTGCGTGTGCGTACGGAGCGCGTATATAAAGATGCGCCGACCAATTACCTAAGTCAGTTTATGATCACGCTCTTCCGTATCGGCACCTTGGCGATGGCGCTCTACCTCTGTTTCTATAGCGGCGGAGCATTCCGTTTCTCTACCTTTGCGGCGATATGCGGCGTGATTTTTGTCATCGCCCTGCTGAAGATGCTCGGGGATGTATTGGTGGACCATACCTTCATGCTCTCCCGTCGCTTCTCGCCCGCCTATGAGCATTACGCGAACATCATCACCATCACTTCCTGCCTTCTCTACCCTTGCGTACTGGTGCTGCTGCGTTATGGCAACGCCGTAGCGAGTCGGTGGGTCGTAGGTGGTACCATACTCGTCTTTTTCGGACTGTGGATCTATCGCGCCTCGCGGCATTTCATTGACTCCCCGCGGGCCGTACTCTATTTCATACTCTATCTCTGTACCTTGGAGTTCCTGCCCTTGGGCTTGTTACTCTACCTGACTTCGCAAACGACTATTTATCTATGATACAAAAGATTCTTTTTTCGCAACCCCGCCCGGCTACGGAGCATAATCCGTACTCCCGTTTGGAAAGCCAGTTCGATGTGCAATGCGACTTCTATCAGTTCATTCATATCGAAGGCCTTGAAGCCCGCGAGTTTCGCCAGCAACGCATCAACCCGCTGGACTACACCGCCGTCATCCTCAATTCCCGCTTGGGGATCGAGCATTATTTCCGTCTATGCGAGGAGATGCGCCTGAATGTACCGGATTCGATGCATTACTACTGTAATTCCGAGCAGGTAGGTCTGTATCTGCAGAAATTTATTCAGTACCGCAAGCGCAAGGTCTTCTTCCCCGAAAGCGGCAATAAGTTCGAGGACCTGCTTCCGGCAATGCACCGTCGCCCGAACGAGAAATACCTGATGGTTGTGTCAGATATCCATACCGATGACCAGATCAATATGTTCGCGGAGAACGGCGTAGTGGTGACGCCGGCCGTCATGTACCGCACCGTCACTACTCCTTGGCCGGCTGACAAACCCTTTGACTACGACCTCATCGCCCTCTTCACGCCGGCAGGTGCCAAAGCGCTCAAGGAAAACTTCCCCGATTGGCAGCAAGGCAACACGCTCATCGCGGCCTTCGGCGAAGGAACCATCCGTGCACTGCAGGACGAAGGCTACCGCGTCGATATAGAAGCCGGACAAGGAAAAGAGTTTGCATCGCTCCCGATGGCTATCGCGGACTACCTGGAGAAGAATAGCTGATAACTGACAGCTGAATGCTGAATACTTTCCCAAAACAGAACAAGCTCTGCGGTAAGTTGCGTATCGAGCAGCTCTACCGCGAAGGCAAGCGCTTTGTAGCGTGGCCTCTGCGCGTGACTTGGCAACCAATCAGCAATCAGCAATCAACAATGACCAATACCAAGGTATTGGTTTGGGCTCCAAAATCGCTCTTCAAGCACGCCGTGCAGCGTAACCGCCTGCGCCGACTGATGCGCGAAGCTTACCGCTTGCACCAAGACCTGTTGGGCGACGCCCACTATCAGATAGCGTTCAACTATATCGACAAAGAGGAACAATCGTTTGCCGTCATCGAAAAAGCCGTATGCAAAGCCCTGAAGAAAATAGCAGCGAAATAAATCACCAATCACCAATGAGCAATGAGCAATGGAAAACTTTCGTCAGAAAGTTTTTCCTCCTCCCTGTTTACTTTTACCGGATCTTTATCTCTCCGCTGACCCCGCCCTCCTGCCGATATACACCGACCTGCAGTCAGTACATGGTGGAGGCGGTCCTCAAATACGGCATCTTCAAAGGCGGTTGGCTGGGCATCAAGCGTATCCTGCGATGCCATCCCTGGGGTGGTTCCGGCTACGATCCCGTCCCCTAACCCTTACACTTTATAAACTTTATACACTTTATACACGTTTTCGAAGAAAACAACTATGCGCATCGACATCATTTCCGCCTGTCCGGAGTTGTTGGAGTCCCCGCTCAACCACTCGATCATCCAACGCGCGAAGACCAAAGGTCTTTGTGAGATATACGTGCATAACTTACGCGACTGGACGCTCGACAAACACCGTAAGATCGATGACTACGCCTTCGGCTTCAGTGCCGGCATGGTGCTCCAGATCGAACCCATCGACCGACTCATCAGCCATCTGCAGTCCGAGCGCCATTACGACGAGATCATCTTCACCGCACCCGACGGAGAACGCTTTGACCAGAAGGCAGCCAACAGCCTCTCGCTCAAGCAAAACATCATCATTCTCTGCGGTCACTACAAAGGCGTGGACCAACGCGTGCGCGAGCACCTGATCACCAAGGAGTACTCCATCGGCGACTTCGTCCTTACCGGCGGCGAGATGCCGGCAGCGATGATGACCGACGCCATCGTGCGTCTCCTGCCCGGCGCTCTCGGAGACGTGGAGAGCGCACTCAATGACTCTTTCCAGGACGGACTGCTCGAAGCAGGCGTCTATACCCGACCCGCAGAATACAAGGGATGGAAAGTACCGGATATCCTGCTGAGCGGCCATCAGGCCAAGATTGAAGACTGGATGTACGAGCAGTCTCTGGCGCATACCAAAGAGCGCCGGCCGGATTTATTAGGAGACGAATAAACTGTTCAATTCACCACGAAAAACCCGATTTTGCTAATTCTGCTTTACAATTTTATGTTTTATAACATATTTTTTGCAAAATATTTGGTGGGTTTGAAAAAAAGCAGTACTTTTGCACCGTGTTTTTCATGGTATTAGATTTAAGGTTAAGTAAAAAGATTGGGTTGTCGTGAGACAACCTTCTTTGTTTTTTATGACATAGCTCTTGCGCATGTCATTTTTTTTTTGTACTTTTGCAGCGTAAATCATCTATCGAATCATGGAGACACGTATTTCTGTTATCGGTGGGGCGAATGTGGATCTATCGGCTACGTTGTCCGATACCTTTATCGCGGCGGATTCCAATCCCGGTCATATCGAGGTGGGGTACGGCGGTGTGGCGCGTAATATCGCGCATAACTTGGTGCTCCTGGGTACCCAAACCCAACTGCTCACGATCTTCGGCGGCGACCTGTTCGGCGGATTGCTGCAGGACTATTGTAAGCAGCAAGGTATCGACCTCCATCTCTCGGAGAAAGTCACGCCGCTGCGCAGCGGTATCTATCTGTGCCTCAACAACCGCGGCGGTGAGATGATTGCCGCCGTGGCAGACACCGAGGCCATCCGCGAGATCACACCCGAATGGTTAGCCAAACGTATCGGCGACATCAACCACTCCGACTATATCGTCGCGGACACCAACATCAGTGAGGACGCTATTCGCTACCTCATGGAGAACAGCACCGCGCCGCTCTTCATCGACGGCGTCAGCACCACCAAAGCCCACCGCGTCGTCAATGCCCTCGCCAAATGCAAACTCCCGTATCTCCATACCCTCAAGCTGAACCTCAAAGAGGCGTTAGCCGTCACCAATACGGCTACCTACGCCGAGGCGGCGCAACGACTGTTGGATATGGGTGTGGCGCATGTCTATATCACGCTGGGCAGCGAAGGTGTCTATTGCCGCAATGCCGCCGAAGAATGGCTCTTTCCCGCCCTACCCGGCGAGATCGTCAACACCACCGGTGCCGGCGATGCCTTCCTTGCAGGTGTTATCTTTGCCTTAGCCAAGAATATTCCCTTCCCGCAAACCGCCCAATACGGCCTCATGGCGGCGCGCGCAACCCTCATGAGCCCCAAGGCCGTCAATCCCGATATCGCTAATATCTTATTATAATATGAATCAATTCTTATCTGTTTCGCCGGAAGTGGCGAAAGCATTGGAAGAGGGCAAACCCGTAGTAGCCCTTGAATCGACCATCATCAGCCACGGCATGCCGTACCCGCAGAATGTAGAGACGGCACTGCGCGTAGAGCAAGTCATCCGTGACAACGGTGCCGTACCGGCTACCATCGCCATCCTCGGTGGCAAACTCAAAGCCGGCTGTACGCGTGAGGAAATCGAGTACTTGGGCAAGAAAGGCCAAGCGGTTATCAAGGCTTCGCGCCGCGACCTGCCTGTGCTCCTGGCGCGCAAAGAAGATGGCGCTACCACCGTCACCACCACCATGATGATTGCCGCCATGGCGGGCATCAAGGTCTTCGCGACAGGCGGTATCGGAGGCGTGCACCGCGGTGCACAGCAGACCTTCGACATCTCCGCCGATCTGGAGGAACTGGCGCAGACGCCGGTCATGGTTATCTGTGCGGGTGCCAAATCCATTCTGGACTTAGGCCTCACGCTCGAGTATTTGGAGACCAAGGGTGTACCCGTCATCGGTTTCGGAACGGATGAGTTACCGGCTTTCTATACCCGTCACAGCGGTTTCGGAGTGGACTATCGTATCGACACGCCGGAAGAGTTGGCAGCTGCCTTCCAAGCAAAACTCGACTGCGGACTCAAGGGCGGCATGCTCGTTACCAATCCTATTCCCGAGCAGTACTCCATGCCGGCTGACGTCATCAATACCGCTATCGAGCAAGCACTGAGCGAAGCCGACAAAAAAGGCGTACATGGTAAACAATGTACGCCGTTCTTGCTCGCTAAGGTCAAAGAACTGACCGGTGGTGACAGCTTGGATGCCAATATCCAACTCGTGCTCAATAACGCCCGCCTGGCTGCATTGACCGCTGCAGCGTTAGCCTCTAAACACTAAACGCTAAACGCTAAACTTTAAGCCTTCTCTATCGCCTCTGCGATAGAGTTGGCTATGATGGCCATCTCCTCTGCCGGCAGGCTGAGTTTTGGATTGGAGAAGAGCATATCTTTCTCCGAGTTCAGCGGGATAAGGTGGATATGCACATGGTTCACCTCCATACCCAACACCGCTACGCCTACGCGTTTGCAACCCGTGGCGGCCTTCAGACCCTTTGCCACTTTCTTGGCAAAGCGCATCAGACTCGCATACTGGGCATCCTCGAGGTCAAAGAGGTAATCGCTCTCCGGTTCCGATAACTTCGGAACTACCAGCGTGTGACCCTTTACCAGCGGATTGATATCCAGAAACGCATAGTTCTTATCGTCCTCCGCTACCTTGTAACTCGGGATCTCACCTTTGATGATGCGTGTAAAGATTGTCATAACGATATCTCCAAGATCTCATATTCCATCAATCCTGCGGGAACCTGCACCTGCGCTACGTCGCCTACGCGCTTACCCATCAGACCTTTAGCGATCGGGGTCGTCACCGAGATCTTGCCTTCCAACGAGTTCGCCTCGCCTTCGGTTACCAACTGATAGGTCTTCTCCTTACCTGTTTGGCGTACGCGAACGCGCACACGCGTCAGGATCTGTACCTCATCCGTCTTTACGTCGTCGGTCTTGAGCACGCGTGCATCCATCAGTTTGGCTTTGATATGCGCAATCTTGCTCTCGAGGATACCCTGCTCCTCTTTCGCTGCGTCATACTCTGCGTTCTCACTCAGATCACCTTTCTCACGTGCCTCCGCAATAGCGGCAATCACACGTGGGCGCTCTACAGTCTCCAAGAACTGGAGCTCCTCTTTAAGTTTTTGCAGACCTTCTTCGGTCATGTACGTTACTGCCATATTGTATATCAATTTATCATTTCACCATTTATCAATACTTACGAGTAAGTATCTCGTTCGCGATGATAGCCTTGCGAACTTCTTCCGGATCCGTCAAATCGGGAACCTGTATGTCTGTATTTTTCGTTTCGTCAGTCATAAAAAAATAAGGCATCCGCCTCAAGGTTTTGTTGGCTTTTTCGCCTTTTTTCTAAAAACAATAGAACTACGTTTTACTATTCTTTTTAGCTTTTTTCTAAAAACAATAGGAAACTTCACAGCCTCCTATTGCCATTAAACCTAAACCTTAACTATGAAAATTTATTTGTTTTCAAGTGCAAAAGTACTGCTTTTATTTGAGATACGCAAATTTTTGCACAAAAAAAATGCAAAATTTCTAATTTTTTACGCAAAATCCCGTATTTCTTGCCTTTTATGCACCAAAAAGAGCCTCTCCGAAGAAAGACTCTCCTTTGCCATGCGGCTCGGCTTAGTTGCCGTGCTGCTGGTCGTACTCCTGACCGCGCTCCCTTGGAGCCTTGCGGTGATTAGTTACCATGCTGTGCATCGTACTCATCGCCGCAAGTCTTCCAGTACCAAGCCTTCATGGTCTTGATACCGCCGGCCGTGTCCTTCTGTGCGAGGAACGCTGCCTGGTCGGCTGCGATCTGCATCAGGTCTTTGCTGCGCGTACGTACGGCTGCTGCGACTTCCGTGAAGCGCGAGCGAGCTGCGAGCTCTTCCGCCTTCGGCGTGGTCGAGCGCTCCACCTTGCGGCGGATATAGACGCGGTTACAAGTGTCACTCGTGGTGGCCGCTACGCGGTGCGTGCCCATGAGCATTTTCTCACAGTTGTGATGACCGGATTTGGTCGGTTTGGCGAGTGCTCCGGATACGCTATCGATACCGGCACTCCAATTAACTTTAGCCATTCGCGTTCGGCAATCGGATCGCAAAGGTCCATACCGCTCCGCTAAATGGAGGGGCGACCGATGCCTCCGCTCTCCCCACCGGGTGCACTACGCTAGCGCCCGTCGGGGACCCTCTATGCCGTCAGAGGGGAAAAAGGTTAATAAAAAGATTGAGTTGTTGGTCGGTGTGTTAGCCGTTGAGGGCTGCGTCGTAGGCTTGAGATTCCAAAGACCAGAGGTAGGACTTCATGGTCTTTTTGCCGTTGGGCGCGTTCTTTTGCAGGTTGAAGGCTGCGAGGTCGGCTTCTTGCTTGGTCGTGTCGTGCATGCGGGTGTTGACGGCTGCGGATACAGCGGCAAACTTAGTGCGGATTCCGGTCTCTTTTGCCGTTACGGGCGTGGTGCGGGTAATGGAATTGAGGTCGCGGAGGTAGACACGGGAGCAATCAGGCGAGGTGGTCGGCGCTTTGCGGTGAGTCGTCAACACCATCTTTTGGTCAGCCGCGTGCGGAGACTTCTTGTTGATCTTGTTCAGAGCACCAGAGACGGTCTCAAACATCGGGGCATAGGTCGTTTTTGCCATAATGCGTTGTGTTTTTCAATGAAAAAAATAATAAAAATAATTCAAAAATAACGAAAATAAACATAGATAAACCTAAATATATTTCTCTTTTCGAATCATAGTTATTGGCAGTCCATTCTTTAGGCAGGCGGACGGTTTACCTGTTTTTGTGCTTCTCGAGGTGGTAGAAGCCAAGGGTGAGGATTTTGAGGATGACCTCAAAGAGGACTTGCACCCAGTTGTTTTCCTGATTTTCAGTTTGCTTTTTCATGATCGGTAATAATTTATATCGTTGCATACCTCCAGACGGGTCTCTTCTGAGGCGGATTGCTCTGCGAGCCAGCGAGCGGTGAGAGATTGCTCCATACCGGCGGAGACAAGGATACAGCCTTTACTGTGCTCAGGGAGAGAGCCGCGATGGAAGCGTATGCCGGAACGTCCGGGTACTTGCACTAAGACAGGCAGCAGGCGTTTGAAACGCGGGGATTGCGTGACTTGCACTTTATAGATGAGCGCGGGGATGAGGTAGTCTGCGTTTTCGAGGGTGTCGCAGAGGTATATCGGTCGCTCGACGAGGAGGCCGGTGCGCTTGTTGAAATAGTGCGTTATGCGATATAGCTTGCCGTGGACAGCCTTCGGTCTGACGCCCGAAGCACCTAACAAAGGATTATTGCGGATTAACTTGTAATACATAGGTTACAAAAAATAATACAGGCTAAAAAAGATGCAAGCCCAAAATAATACAGGCTACTTTTTCTTTTTGTAGACATAGTCGATGCCGAACAGGGCACCGGAGAAGGTGGCGGTTTCGCCGAAGGCTACGAGGAGGGTTTCGTGGATCTGTCCTTGCGGGTCGATGAAGATGCCGCAAAAGAGGAGGATGAGTCCGCCGATGGAAAGTACAAAGGCGGCGATGAGTTGTAATTCGACTTTCATAATTCTGAATTTTGATGCAAATATGCCCACAAAAAGGAGCGAAAAACAAATTTTCGCCCCAATTTTCAGCCAATTTATCTTACCAGGCATATCGGAGGAAGGTTTCGATATTGGTTTCGTTCACGGGGAGTCCGTGGATTTCTTCGAAACGGGCCATTAACAGCTGCACATGTTTGATCGGGATGTGTTTGCCTGCCCGGTGGTTGAGGCGGGAATGGATTTCCTGAGTAGTCATAATCTTACTTTTTTGTGTGGGTATGTGATTGGTTCGAGATTGGACCGGGTTTAGTCCGAGATTGACCCGTAAATGTCGCGGAAAAGTGAGCATAGTATTCCGTCATGATTGCTTTTTGCAGTTTGGTGGGGGCTTTGATGTCCTTGACGTACTTTTTGTAGAGGTAAGTGAGCCGGTCTTTTATCTTCGGTCGCATCGCTATCGCATCCTGGATGTCATCGTATTGAGACTGGAGGATAGAGATACAATTGTTGATGATGGTGCGTTGCTTGAACTGTGCGCGTTGTTTGCTTGTCGGGTCCTTAGGGAGCACGGGTTCTTCGCGTTGGAAGACATGCGTGTGACCGTTGACGGTGCGAAAGGTCATGTTTCCGACTGTGCCGGAGAGGGATTGAATCGGTTGATTCGGGTTGAATTTCACTTTAGCCATAACTATTTGTAATTTAATGGTTTAACATTCGTCAAATGGAAAGCTTGAGCGGCTTTGAGAGTGTAGATGCCGTAGCGGTCGTAGTACTTGGCCGTCCTGTCCAGAGAATAGACTCTTCCATAAATATTTTCTGGCGGCACTTGTTTAATAATTGGCACATTAGTCACAAACACCGCCTATCGGAAGGATATTAACTCCGAAAGGCGGTGCAAAATTACTGCTATTTATCCTAATGATAGGACGTTAGAGCACGATGGGTGACATTGAGTGTCACTATTACGCAAAACGTTACGATATATCTATATCGAAGGTTTCGCATATGAACCGAACGGCGATGGGCGGGAGGACGTGCGCTGTGTCTTTGACGTGCATACGTCTCAGGTCATGCCGAATGGGTTGAAGCCAGCCGGAGAAGGTTTTTCGGGACACTCCGGCAGCATCTGCCAGTTGGGATTTAGTCATTGATTTATATATCATTTTTCTATGCCCTCTGGGGCACGATTATTTGTTTGTTTTTTTGTGCTGTCAATTAGACAACGTAACACAATGAAGAATTATCCCGAAGAACATCTCGGGATATAGACAAAAAAATAAATAAAACAAACAATAGGAGGCGGGCGAATACATGGCATAAATAAGGCGGCTACCACGAATGGCAGCCACCTTATTTATCATTTGGTATTATGCGTGCCTTTATGGCACTATAAAATTCAATTATTAACTATTGGGCATCCGGAACCTCTTCAGAACGGAGAATATCCTTTCCCAGAGAAAGATAGTCGTTGCTGGATAATTCAGAATGAAGAAAAGCATCATCCAATAACTGAATAAACAGATTTTGTGCTGATTTCTTTGACTGATTTATGAAAAGCACTCATAGTTCGAATAATTTTCCGTTAATAGTATATTTTTTCTTTTCCTTTTGGATTAACACCTTGCCCTCTTTGATGAATTTTTCCGCTCTCCGTTTTCCGTTTCCAGTTTCCTCTAACCCCTCGGTTTCGCTTGAAAGCGTCTTGAATGAACCTGTCTCTTCATCAATGACCGTTGTGCCGTTCATGCTCTGGCGGGTATAATAATACGTTGTTTCAGGCGAGAGACCGGAGATAGTGAACGAGTAATACTCTGCGAACCGTTTCTCCTCTTCGCCGTCCTCGTTGCTTAGCGCAGGCATACGCTCCGGCATGTGGCTGCTGTTGATGTCTATATGCGTCAAGTGTCCGT
>JAEEGL014412626.1_pt1 | contig 28900 bp, 34 predicted proteins | sample 9134231 | NCBI WGS metagenome assembly JAEEGL01 (sample SAMN16246548, study PRJNA631951) | gut metagenome | biome: gut microbiome; feature: rumen; material: fiber-attached | host: Bos | place: Iran: Karaj | collected 2018-10 | reverse complement strand
TAACAACTGTTCTTTGATATAATTCTCGACTCCCTCGTTTCGGATATTCCTAAACTTAGGTTCTATCTTGAAATTTTCTTCAAACAGCTTTTTCATATCGGTTATAAACTTATCGAGCGATTCGCCCTTCTCGCCTATAACTGTAAGTGGGTATTCCTCGCGAGGCCAATAGCAAGACCAATGTCCTTTTACTCGCAAGACATAAATGTCATTAGCAAGGCTATTAGTCGAAGTCTTCGTAGATGTCTTTGTCATCTCCTCGCTTAATCCTTTCGTCTAAGATTTTAAGGCTAGTCCAGCTAATTGACCAGCCCTGAATTTTTGTTAGCTTATCAGCCAACTTTCGGCACTCCTCGTAAGAGTGGCTACCCATACCATCTAAGCTAGTGCCAAATTTTTTGACATAATCAAAAGCGCACTTCTCGCAATCAAAGGCATAGTATTTACCATAGCCGTCGTTGACGAATACTAGCCTAGTAATTGTCTTGCGCTTTTTCCCTAGCTTATTTCCACATTTGTCGCAATAACTTTCCAAATCGTATTCCATTATAATAAATCCTCCAATATATTGTTTTTCTTATTTTGCTTTTTTAAATTCCTAGCATACTTAATTACATCGCCATCTTCCCAACAAGCTATCTTTTCCTCAGCTACAAAGTCTTTTAACGTCTGTGTAAAGTCTACTAGTTTCATATCACGTTGCATTAGCGACCAGAGGTTATTAGCTGTGAACGGGTCCGGCGATGCATTTATGTAGTCTAGTAATTTCTGTCGTGCTAATCCTAGCGGCGACAGCCCAAACTCGCCCAATGCACTAGGCATAGATTCTTCTGTTATCGTTAGCAAAGCTTGCGCATCTTCAACGTCCTCGACGATAATCTCTTGGCTACCACGAAGTGCCGCCATTGCCATTACTAGCTTAATCAAATGCGTGTGGCGTCTAGTTAGATAATAAACAAACCGCGTATCTTCGATTTTATTTTGCTTTAAATAAAGACTATCTAACAATTCTCTAGCCTTTGGCGTTTCTTTGAACGCACCACGCAAGTTCATTTGAACGTGGTCGAAAATCTTTCTAATCTCTGACAAGCCTTGCTCGTCTAACGGTTGTGGCCGCGGGATTTTAATAGCCGACTCAGCATAAACGAGGACTACACGAGATAAGAATCCCTGTCCTACCACTTCCATTGGTAGCGAACTAGCTAATGCTGTCGGCGTTGTTCCACCTAGTAAATTCAACAGCGGCTTTTCTAGCAAACACTTTGAATTCTTCAACGTATAGTTATGGTCTTCGCCGTCCCACATTTTGGTTAAGAAAGTTACCATCTCGTAAGAACCCTGCCCGATAAAGCTAGCGAATTCAGACGCGTAGCAGAACAAAGTATGCCGGTCCTCTATGTCTAAGCTAGCAACACTTACCTCGCTATCAACTCCTTCGAGGCCCTCAAGCATCTTACCGATATCGTCATCTTGATTATCTAACATAGCAGCTATTAAGCCCTGTCGCTGACCACCCGTGTCGTCAGGTGCTAGCCTAACACCCTGATTACCTTTAATCAGTTTCTTCGCTAGCGCCATCGCGGTGGACTTTCTAACCCCCGGGTCACCTACTAGCAGAATATATTGATTAGGCAAAATCGGCATCGGGCCAAATTCAAAGTAGCATCGTCTACCTAAGTTGGCCGACATCATAGCTACTAGCGACCAGATGTGATGTAGCACAGGTGGCTCGGTTTGGCTTACTAGCTTAAGATATTTTTTAATTGTTTCATTATGAAGTTTCATAAGTTAATTCCTCTTTATCCTTGACTCCTTAGGAGCGGGCTATTTAAGGTGCGCCCGCAACACCGTTAAGCTACTAAAATAAATTAGATATTATCTTTAATAGCTTGCAGCTCAACCCTGACTAGTCTGCAGACTTCTTCATCGGGCAAGCTAAAGTCCGGCTCAGCCATAAACTTTTTGTTAGCTTCAGAGCTTGGAGTCATTAGCTCAATTAGCTTATCAATGTTTCCGGCCGTATCGCCTTGGACGTAGTCACCAAAGTGACCTTCTCTTACTTCTACTGGCATAGTTATAATCCTTTCGTTTAGAAGTAGGTTAGAACAAGTGGTAGGCTACCCTACCGGTTAAGCTAGAGAACGAGAGGCGGCTCGTTAAATTTCTTACGATACTTCTCATTCTCATACTGCACGAGCTCGGCTAGATGCTTATCGCCGTCCCCTTTGGTATAGCCTTTCATAGCCTTAGACCAAGTGAACCCTACATCACATTCTACCGGAACGTGCATTTCGCGACCTTTAATAGTAATCGGTTGTTCCATAATATCCATTAGCTCATCTAACAGATACATCTTGCCCACTGGAACTTCCCCTACTAGCGAGTCGTGAACTTGCAGTTGGATACGGAGGCCTCGCGAGTAAAGACTCGGACGGCCATCTCCGCGTCCATAATAATACTGATACATTGCACGGTTAATATTACCGCCTGTGCCGCCTTGACCTTTTAAGCTAGACATCGTTCGCTGAATAGCCAAGTCGCTAACGTAGTTGCCAAAGAAACGGCGTGTGAATCCAAAGGCTGTGCTAAGCAACCCACCGTTTTCCCGACATTCATTTACTAGCCTAGCATCCCAAGTAGCCAAGTGCGGATAAAGTTCGAAGTAGCTCTTCCTTAATTTATCGCAGATTTCTACTAGCGTAGTATCTGACAATGACCAAGGCTCTTGGTAGCCTAGTGCTTCTGCGGCGTTATAAAGAGCTTCCTTACCAATCTCTGCACAGATGTTTAGAAACATAGTTCTGCCCTGCATAGAGTAGTTACAGCCGTGAACGATTTTCTTCGTTACCGAACGTAGCGAGCTATGCGCTTTCTTGTTCGGGTCGTTGTAAACTTCCTCATAGCTTTTCTTAAAAAAGAACGCCGTGTGAATACAGTGCGTATCGCGAGGGTCCATCACTACTTCCATACATTTCTCATCTTCCGATTCATAAGCTACAAAGTAATTATCGGATTGTGAATAGTCGACATCAAACAGGATATAACCGTCATCGGCTACCATTGATTCACGAACTACTGGCGAGATATTCTGCATATTTCGACCTATCCAAAACGGCGAGTTCGATGAACTAGCGCGGCTTGTGTTCGTGCCACTAGCGTTCAACGAATATAACATTCGGCCATTGTCTAGCTTACAATCCGAAAAGTCGGTAATAAATTTATTCGGAATAGTTATCTTATGCAACTGGTCGACGAACTTTTTAATCAAAGGGTGCTGATATTGTAGCTGCCCTAACGCAACTTTGTCCGTTGACTTTGTTAGCTTACCGTGAATCTTAACAGGCTTACAACCTAAGATACTGTAAAACAAATCGGCTTTGTGTGCTGAGCTATTCGGATTGAAAGCCGGCTCCCCTAGCCAATAGCGCAACCGATTCAACTCCTTCTTTTCTTCAACGAACTTTTCGTGAACGATTTGGTCTAGCCTAGACTTCAATGTCTTGAAACCACGGTAGCCTACTCCCAAATAAAACATCTGTAAACCAAACTCGGTTGAATAGTTTTTGATGGCGTAGCTTAACTGTTTAAACAGAACGATTTGATAAACAAAACAGCACATAGTGTTGTAAGTATCTAGCGCGTTGTATCGCCAGTAACGTTCGATTCCTAGCGGAGTAAGTGGAATTCGCGACTTGTCTTTCGAGCCGGACTCATCTTCGCCACCACCGATTTCATCTTTCCAGTAGCGATAGTAATCATTAGCAAACGAAGTAACGAACTTCAATGACTTAGGTAGCTCACAATATAAACTATGCCACATATGCATAGTATCCCACAAGTAGTTATTGCAAGGGACTCCATAACGAACCAAATAGCTTCCGTCATATTGCCCATTATGAAATATAAAACGACTATTAACATTACCGTTGATGACATTTGTAAGCTCCCAAACTTTAATTTCTTCCTCGCTAGTAGCCCAGTGGCAGTGCCCTTCTTTAGTCGGGTTGATGAATGGAATCACATAGCTTAGCCATTTTCCATCGGGATACATTGCAGTATAGCCAATACAACTTATCATAGTAGGCGAACCGCTCGTTTCAATATCGCAAGCTATATACATAGCCTCTTTCATTTCAGTAGCGAAACGTTCTACATCGGCTACCGAACGAGCTACGCTATAGCGAAACTTAGGGAACGCGCGGGCCTTGCCTATAACATATCTGTTAACTTTGAGCAAGTCCTGCTGAGCTACCCACTTACCATAGTTTATCAAATAAGGCTTTTGCAGATTATCAATTACAAAAAATACTTTGCCGTCATAATCATATCGGCTACCACGTGTCTTATCTAACGACGAATATCCGCTAACCATCAGATTAGCGGATTCGCAAGCAATGATAAAGATGTTCGTGGAATATGTTTGCGATAATTTGTCTAGTAGCTTATTAAATTTTGGACGCTGAGTTTCATCGGCTACTAAAGTTTTGAGGGCTGTCCCTGATGAGCCGATTTTGTTGGTAACTATGCTACCAATTTTATCAACGTTAAAGGATACTGTTTTATAGGATAAAGGTAAAGACTCGGCTATGCGTTCAAACGCGCTAACCATTCTAAGAGAATAAGAAGAGTCCACTAAAAGGACTACCCGTTTCATCGGGTTTAAGCTACTAACCATTTTTGACGACTCCATTTTAAAAAGGTTATTAACAATTAGTTTAATAAAAGGTAGCCTAGGAATTGAACCTAGCGAGCTAAATGAATAAAACAATCTAAACAAGGAGAGTTGAAGGGATTCCCTGCTCGGCGTCCTGCGCTACCTATAATAAATGTGGCTCTCTAACAGTCACTACACTGGCTATTAGTAAAGAGGATTGCCTACCTCACGATTCTGTTAAGCTACCTTGCAATAGCAGCTATGCTACAAACGGTGTAATTCAGATGTAGACTACAAGGCCTGCCACGGGCCAAAATGGTGGTCAACGAGGGAATCGAACCCTCACGGATTATATCCACTAGAACCTAAATCTAGCGCGTCTACCAAAATTTCGCCAGTCGACCATAAAAGGTGGTAGCTTAAGAAAGAGAATGAATCGGATTATCTGTAGTTTTAATAAAAGGAAAGTTATAGCAATCTTTAATTCTAAGCTACCATAATAAGCTAGGCTACGGAGCTGGCCAAGCCTGCTCACTTGTAGACTTACTACCCTTTCACCTAGCTTACTAATGCATATTGGCATAATAATATAAGGATTATTTAATATGAAATAAACATTTTATGAGGTGGATTAGTTGGTGACCAATCCATAATAAATGGCTAGCAGTTAAAGGCCGCTAGCCTAGCCTTAAGGTAATCTAGCTAGTACCTAAGCTACCTAAATAAATTACAATTCTTTGATAGTTCTAGAATCGATTTCGTCTTGGATTTTCTCGTTGCCATCGCGGTCGTTATACTTACGATGTTTAATCTTAGCTGAGAATCTAGTGTTAATCATATCGTTTAAGATAGCTTGAACACTAGCATACTTCCAGTCTTTATCGCGACCTGCCATTTTCATAGCCATAGCTTTTAAACGGCCAACCGCTTTTGTAAACTGTTCGCCATCAAAAGTTGGTAGCGCAAAGAATTCGGTGTGCTTGCGTTCAACTAGCTTAGCTTCATCTCCGTCGTAATTCTGAGTCGAAACCACATTTTCAATGATGAATTGAATAGCGATGTTCGGCACTTTGAATTCTTCGTTAGTGTCTTTGTTTCTTCTGGTAGTCGAGCCAATTTTAATCGAGTCACATTTCCATTCGTAAACACCCTGCGGTAATACTTCAAATCCACCCTCGTTAGCTTCAACTTCGCTAACGTCCACGTTACAAAAGTCGGCTAATCCCATTGCGCTGTCGCCAAAATTTACGTTGCTTTCGTCCAATTCAATACCATCGTTCAAGTTAATATCAGTCATTTTAAAATCCTTTCATTAAGTTAGTAAAATTAAAAACGTTATAATGTAATAACATAATAAAGATAAATAATTTTTTACAAAAAGTCAAGAAGAAAAACCGAGCTTAGCTATTTTTTCATCAGTAGCGGGTTTGGTTTGATAACCGATGATGACGAGGACGCGCTAGTCGATGACGGTGCAGACTGCGTTGGTTGACCTTGCCGAACTTCAGTCCATAGCTTATCAAATTCCGAGTCGGATAAATCAGAAGGTGCGCTACGTAATGCTCGCAACTCGGTTGGCTTGTTAATATTATACTTGTTGGCTATCATTTCTAAGCTAAGCTCGTCATAGTTCCAATCTTTTGGTTCGAGAAACCGCGAGCCACAGTCTAAGCTATCAGTAGTTTTGGTGGAAATCTTAGTCCCTGTGCCTTGCTTATAGAAATAGTAGACTTCGCCAAAGTATTTGCTAATCGTTTCTGCGTGAGCGTTTGATACGCTAATAGGTTGAGTGCGGTAGCCTAGCAATTCCTCTTTGCCAAATTTATCTTTGCGCTTTTTCTCATAAGTCTTAACGTGTGAGATTAAAACTACTGAACATTTAAGAGCCATCAAAGATGTTAGCAAATAAGTTGCTAGCTGGCCAGCCCAACGATAGTCGTCCCATTCTAGCTTATTAGCTTCAGCGAGGTCTATATTATTTTCCAACGCGTATTGAATAAATAAGCTATTAACTACCTGCGTATAGCTATCTATGATGAGCAAGTCGCTAGCTGTGAATAAGCTAGGGTTAATCAACAGGCAATCGTGAGGAGCCTGTGGTCTAGCTTTGCAAACTTTTCGGTCGACTTCGTCCCAAATGAACGGCTTGCCTTTTGCTAGCGCAGCAATGAACCAAGAGGCTTTAGCCGAGTTAAGCTCATCGCTGATGTCCACGTAGTTTAGCCGAGCCTGTTCTTCTAGCGAAAGCACTGAGCCTAATACTGGAATCGAGTTATCGCAATCGCAATAAATACCATTCATATGTGTCTTGGCTACGCTACCTGCCCAGCTAGTCTTCCTAGTTTTACCGTAGCCATAAATTAAACATTTAAGCGGTGTTCCACCCGCTAATCTATCTTTAACATTCATTTGTAATATCCTTTCTTAATTAAATTAAATACTCGCGAATCAAATTTTGGACCAAAGATTAAGAATAAATCGCTAGAAACTGATTCTTGATAAGTCTTGATAGCTTGAAAATCTGTTTGAGGCAGTCCAGTTATTGTTAAGCTATTTGCCCATAGCTTAGGAAACCATTGCCGGCGCCAATCGTAGTTTACTAGCAGACTTGGAATATCTGCATCTACGAGAGTAGCGAGGTAAATTATCTGACAGCCAAACAGTAGCATAGCCTTTTCAATTCGGCTACGTTTACGATACGGGAAAAGCCTCAACATCCTCGACCACTCACAGTAGCTTGGCTTGATTGCATCGCTAAACAAATCCTTCGCTACTACAGGTTTTCGCTTAAACCTAATTTGCTTTATTGTTTTCAACTCCATTTATAATGTCCTTTAATGATAGCTTAATTTCACACCACGTTTCAAATGGTAAGCTAGGAGCCATCTCGCCGTCATAAGCTAGTGCAATTTGCGTGCGCTTAACATCACGGTCGTGGCAGTATTGATAATATGGGCAAGTGCGTCCAAAGAAACTACAACCATTGCGCGTTCTTGGGAAGTAGCAGAGCTGGAACCAAGAGGCAAGATTGTTTAAGCTACTTAACATTCCGTGCGCCCAGTCAGCCAAATCATTAGCCGATTTATAAAATTTGTAGAGTTCTACCTTTGGCTCAAGAATTGATGGCCGAGCTACATAGTAGCCTACCTCAAGTTCATCGATAGGTAAACCCATTAGCTTATTTAACACCAAGCCATACGGCACGGTCTGGTCACTGAACTTATACTTCGGCGATAAATCTTCTAGCTTATCAGTCGTGGTCTTAATATCTACGACGATGAACTTATCTTCTAGCTTATCGTGAAGAACGAGGTCCATATATCCGACGTAATAAACTGGGACGAATTTTACAGCAGTTCCGCTAGAATCCCTATGAACCATTGATAGCGTAGCATACTCGTCGAACACTAGCTTAAAAGGAACCTCGACGCAAGGCATCGGGTTTCCCTCGTTATCACTGATATAAGCTAGTTCGTAACGTTCGCTAGGAAATTTACGAATCATCTCATCGAGTAGCGATAACGCACCCTCAGCCGACCTGTCTTTCAAAGCGGCCTCCCCTAGTTCCCACGGATATTCTAGCATCATTTGATAAACCGCTTTATTATAATCCCCGCTAATAAGATATTCTTGGAAGCCACGGTGAATCGCTGTGCCGAAAGCAGTTGCTAAGCTATCTTCGTGTTTCGGATTTTGAAAAAGTTTACTAAACTCAAACTTACGCGGGCAGGACTCGAAAGTCTGTAAGGTAGAATGCGACAAGCGAATTTCATCTACGAAGTATGTGAATGGGTAGCCTAAGATAAACGTCTTGTCAAACGTTGAGTCGGCTAGTATTTCATCTACGCTCTTAGATAAGGCGAGGTCATTTGTTTTGTTATCTTCCATTAGCTTACCTCCCTTTCTTTATAATGCGGATATTTTTAACTGTGCTAGCGCTAATAATACCCCACGTTTTGTGGTATTGATTACCAGTTGCTACTAAGATAGGCCCATCTGGTGTGCATTTGATTAGTGAGCGTGGCGCAAAACTTCGGCTACGTTTTGGTAGCTTAAGAAATTTTACGTCCTGTATTGTAAAGTTAATCTCCCAGCCCCAGTGGCCTAAATTATTCCAATACGGCTTTTTATTATACCAAAACCACTGTCCGTTTACGTCCATAGCTAGCCATCCAAACTTAACTGCGCTAGCTTTTTTCAACAGCATATAATCGGCATTTGTGAATTTAAGTTTTGTCATCGTTATCCTCCATTTCTTTATGTAGCTTATTAGCATATTCATCAATAGCTTTATAAGCATTTTCTACTTCTTTGTCGTATGTTTCTGATGAACCTGCAGAGCTAAGTAATGCTGCTACTGCTAACTTAGATAATAATGTATTAAATATCATATTAGCATAAGATATGATTAGCAATTCTGTTAGAAGTTTATCAGTTTTACTCATTAGCTTAACTCCTTTTTTAAATGTCTAGCCCGTCGAATAATCCCATAGCATCAGCCGCAGCTAGTTGCTCTTTTACTTTGCTCTTGCTTTCTTCCTTTTTCTTTTTGGTAGCTTCTTTAGCAAAGGCTACTACGTTGTAGCTATGACGCAAAGCTCTTACCATAGTGGCTGTGTCGCTATCCCAAATCTTGGCGGCAGTTTCTGGGTATTTTCTTAACTCAGTCATAATGAATGTTAATTGCTCGCGAACATTATCTGCATTGTCAATAGCGGACTCGAGTTGCAAGCAGGCTTTGTGAACCGCAGCTAGCGCGGCATCATCAAATAGCTCAGGTTGATCTGGGTTATTAAATTCTTTAGCGAGTTCATCAAGGTCTGGAACTTCGGCTAGTTGTTCTTTGTAGGTTAACGTTGTTGGTAAGTTATCCAAAATTCCCAAGTCACCGCTAATAGCAGAGGGCGTTGCCGACTGAATAGCTGATGGCGTTGACGATACTTCGCCTCCTAGCTTAGTAACCGAAAGTTGCAAAGCCAATGGCTTAATACCTTGTGGCTCGGTCTTAGTTGATTCAATAACTGGTTTAGGTTCGCTAGAAGTTCCTAGCTTAGCTTTATTAAAATCGAATGACATTGTTAGAATAACTCCTCTATTAAATTGCGGTTGACTGAACTAGCTGAGTTTTGCTTTCCTAAAATCATAGCATAGGATTCGTAGCCGTTTTGATTTTGGTCGGCTAATTTGACTACTCGGCTAGTAAAACGAAACGCCGGAACTTTACGTTGCGCGGCACGATAAGTAGCACGGATTCGGCTAATGCTTACTCGCATATTAGTAATGAACGTCATTACTTCAGTAGCCGAGCGGGCAGCCACGTGGTATTCTTTAGTAATACCTACACCGTCCCAGTCTTTAGTATCTTTAAGAAATTGGATAGTAAAGTCTTTGACGGAATAGGATTCTATTGGCCGCAATGTTTCTTCTAGCTTAGAATTATTTTCGGGCATCTTTCTTAACTCCTTCATATTGGATTACTACATCTAAGATAGTAACCTTGTTCATTGTTAGCATAGCGTATTTGCGGACGAACTGATTAAAGTCCTCAGTCGCCCAGATATTAGTAGCTTGGCCAAGTGGTAGCCTGTATACTATTGAGTAGCGAGGGTTTTCCAGTCGGCTAATAGCTAATGTGCGGTGTGACGGCTTGTTCATTCTAAGCTACTCCGATTCATACGGTTCCATTACGTTGATAGCATTGTCTGCGGTAGTAATGTCATTCTCTTGGCCGGTTAAAGTAATCAGCACCGACCTAACATTTGTTAAGCTAGAACATTGCATCAGCCAAGGTGTTACTACCTTAATAATCTTAGAATTTCTAAACCATCGTTTAATAGTTTTATTACCAACATAGATTGTAGTGGTAGTAGACTTGTTAGATGGCTCATAGTCATTCAGTAGCTTAGACTTATCAAGCGACCAAATTTTGATAGTCGGTTGTGCCGATGGGTTGCAACGTGATAAGAGTTCTTTGATTATTAAGCTAGGTTTACCGAATTGTAAGAATAATAGCGAGCCCATAGGCTGCGAGGTTACTTCTACCCAAACGCATTCGTCCGTTTCATTTTGGTAGCGAGATAAAGTCGGGTCACCAGAATATTTTTCAGGCTGTGACAAGACCTTCGCTATTTCCAATTCTTCAGTTCTCTTAGCCGAATCGGCCACGTTGATTTTGAGTTTTAAGTTAGACATTTTTAAATCCTTTCAATTAAATTGATTACGATAATAACAATAACATAACATTTATTAAAAGTCAAGCTAAAAATACTAGCGTAGGGTGAAAATATCTAAGCTAGCTTGGTCTTGCGGACGACCATTTAAGTCGTATCTAATACCCTCGTAAACAGGTTCACGTAACGAGCTACCAGTCTTGGTCATATAAGATACCTGAACGTAGATGTTTGTTGTCAAACAAGTTGATGATAAGCTAGCTAGTTCGTCGCGGTCTTGGTCGGTCATACCAGTTCCTACCATAGTGGTCTGGCCAATGGCATCACCGATTTTAATAGCGCCACAAGTTCCTGCACACTTACCCTCGCCAAAAGCTACACCTAGTAGCTTAAAAGTTCCAGTGCGACGAAACTTTAGCTTAAGCCAATGCTTAGTGCGACCATTAAAGTGGCGGTAGTCTGGGGATTTGAGAACAAGTCCTTCGAAGTGGCCGGCCTTTAGCTTATTAGCCAACGTTGTTAGCTGGTCTACCGAAGCTATATGAAATCTCGGAGCTAGCGAGTAGTAAAGATTCTCTGTTAGCCCAAGTCCGTGGTTCTTACTATAAACCCAGTGCTCGAAGTTAAACGGGTCGACTGTTTCAATGGCGTTACCTTGTGAGTCGGCGAAATAAATTTGGAAGATGTAAGCCAGTAGCTTAGAAGTTTCCGAATCGCTAATCTTACGATTGGTCAGCCCATTGATGTAGCGAAACTCAGCATCTTTGACGTATAGCTCACAGTCTAGAACTAGGTTAGCTGCACCAGTAGGTTGGCCCGTCGCAGGGTGAGTAGCGTAGCTGCGCAAGTAGCTTAGCAAATAAGAATTGGCCGATAGGTCATTGACTATATGGTCAACGGAAGTTAATCGGCGATTAGCTCTTGATAAACAATAGACTTTTAAGCTATCACTGTCTTTGCAGTATTGAATAACAAACTGGCCACGCACTCCGTCCATCTTAGGCTCGGCGTAGAATACTTTGCTCTTTTCCCAAGCTAAAGGGTTTTTACTTTTAGCATAGTCAAAAAACAGCGAGTAATCTGAGTCGCCAATCTTTGGGTCATAAGCTAGTTGAGGTTTAAGGACTAACAAGTCGCTAGTGCGTTGCACCTCTGGCTTTGATAAATCTGATAGCTTAGTAAAGCTAATATTAAAATTAAGTTTAATAGGTTGGTTATTATTGTTTAACATTTTAATGCTCCTTCGCTAATAAAATTATAAAGGTAATGATTACGATAGTCATACCTAAAAGATAGTAGTCATCTGGTGATAAGCTAATACTCATTGGGCTGCCTCCTCAGTAGCTTGGGCCTCGACCTCGTTAGAATCAAAGATGCCTAAAGGTATCAAGCCTTGTTGTAAGTTATTGGATTCTTTGGTTGCCTCCGCTAGTGAGAAGTTGGCGGCCTTTTCTTCGATAGTTTCGCCTTTGACAATCTGTCTGCGTAGCGCAGTCGACAAGCCACGGTTAGCATACTCGTTGTATAACAACAAAAGATTCTCGCGAGCACGAGTCACGGCTGTGTAAAGCCACTCGCGACTAAGCATCTGGCTGTTAGACGAATGAGTTATCACAATGACCTTACGATATTCGCTACCTTGTGCTTTGTGGCAAGTAATGGCGTAAGCTAAGAGCAAGCCACGTATTTGGCCGACTTTGCTTAGCGCAATTTCTTGCGGCTCGTCTGAGCCTAGCGGAGTATATTCAACGACCACAATGTGGCTAGCCTCAAGCTCGGCTGTTAGTGTAGGGTTGTCCTCTTTTTCCTCGGCTAGTTTATTGATGTCGGCGAATGCTTGCTCGGCAAATGACATAGAATCTTCATTAACTTTGACCGCGTCTTGCATAGTAGCCATTCCGTTTTCTTCAGCGGCTTTTACTAGAGCGTAGTCAGCGTAAGCTGTGTTTAAGCTAATGTTTTTAATGTAGCCTGTCATTCCGTTAAGAATACCCAAGCCATAGTCATTCTTAGTGAACATTACTTTATCGCCAATAGCGAGGAACCGAGTTTCATAACTAGCGCGGATAGCGTGTCGTCTATTAGCCGAGTTAAAAACTTGAGCCAACTTTCCGTTCAGTGATTCCTGTCCTAGCATACCAACATTTTGCGGGACGATAATTTGGTCGACATCTGGGTCGTATTCGCCGCAAGCGTATAGCTTAGCAATCATCTTTACGACTATGTTAAGAGCTGTGCTCGCACGGTTTTTAATATCGTAAAGATTACGGTTGAGTTTGCCACTACGCACACCCTCGCGTTCTGCAGGGGTTAAGCTACCAATGTTAATTAAGTTAAACTTCCGCATCGTGTTACCTAATGGTTCGCTAGCGTGTGGCTGTTGGCCATCTTTAATAGCGTGTGCATTTGCAATGATAGGATTGTCTAGCGCTTGGCGGTGAATCTTGGTCAACGTGTTGGTAGTCCAGCGTGGTGAGTTGAGGGCATAGCCTAAGATTGATTTACCGATTACTGCAGGTAGCTGGTTAATATCGCCTATGAGAATAATTTTTAGGTTAGGATTAGTTTTATCCAATGCTTTGAATAAGTTATTCCAAAGGTCGACGCCCACCATACCCGACTCGTCGATAACGATGATTGATTGTGGTAGCTTATTAAATTCATCGCGGCGAGGCAAGAAGATTCGCGAGCCTTTAACTTCCTTATGGCCATCTACCTCGACCACTTTGTCAATTACTACCGGCGCATATTCTAGTAGCGAGTGTATTGTTTCACAGCAACATTGAAGATGTGGCGGAATAGACTTGCGCAACTGTTCAACAGCTTTGCCTGTGAAGCTAACAAACGAAATGTTGTAGACGTTTCTAGCTTGGCCGTTGCAACGCTGGTAAGCTAGTGGTTGAATAACGCCCATTGATTCCAAGCGCCGCACGATTTCTTTTACTACCGTGGTCTTGCCGCTACCTGCAGCACCGATGAGGCACGAGTAGCGATTTTTCAATATCGATTCAATAGCTTGTAACTGGCTTTCGTCCCATTCAAAAGTAGCGGGGCTATTAGGCTTGTTGGTATCAACGTTCTCGCTACTAGGGGTAATGGCGCTATAATTAGCTGGCTCGCTATCTTCGGCTAGCTTAGTTGTCGTTGACTCACTCGTTGATACTATCCCTCGTGGCTCCGCACACTCGGGGGCTGCATCGACACCTAGCCTAGCTGATTCAATGATGGCTAAATTGTTTAGCAGCGTCTTTGGATTTGACGAGGTCAGTGTTCCTAGCTTAGCCTTAGCTGTCAATGCCTCCGCACTAGCTCTAGCTTGTGGCTCTGCGTTAACACTAGCGATGATGTTGTCTAGCTTAGCTTCAGCTTGAGCCTTGCTATCGGCCTGCGCTAGCTTAGCTTTTTCGGCTAGCCCAGCCATAGCTTTATTAAAATCAAATGGTTTACTAATTCGCATAACGCGCCTCCGTATTTGTTAGCTTAGAATATTCATAGACAGTCAACGTGTCGATAGCTTCGTAGAGCAGAGTTGCCTCTTGTAAGCTAGGTCTTGTGATGTGGCAACCGTCAATTACGCTAGGTTTATGAACGAACAAATAAGCTACAAACTGCTGCGAGCAAAAGATGCTAGCACATTCGTATTGGTCTTTGTCATAGACAGTTAGCTTATAAAGATTGTTAGCCAACCATTGGCCGTCAGCCTCAGACTCTAGCTTAGCTGTGATTAAATCCATAGGCGATGAAAAGTAAACGATGGTCTTTAAGCTACCGTCTTGCTCTTGGATTTTGATAGCATAGTAATTGTCATTCTGCATATTTGTCATAGCTTAGTCCTCCGAAGATGAGTTAGTTTGAGCGGTTGGCATCGCCAGCTTAAAGTTTAGCTTAACTGTTTTAATCGTAGGTTGGTCAGTAGCTTGGCTTGTAGCTTGGCGGGCTAACTGTTGTAGCTTAGCCACTGATTTGCCGTCAGCTAGGTTGTTAGCTTGTTGTTTAACTAGCTTGTTAAGATAGTCTTGCTTGTCGTTGTTAGCGAGGCTCAGTTCACTAATCAAATTTTCCATTAAGCTAGTAACTTGCGTGACTTTATAGCCCGAGCGGCTAGTCTTAACCTTTTGGTGATAGCTAGCTTTGGTAGCTTGTAGCTTAGCAATCCATTCTTGCTTAGCTTTTGACTCGGCTAGTGCCTGCTGGCGGGCTTGCCGTGAGAGGCGTTGAACATCTTGGTAGCTTAGCTCTTGGCTAAAGGCTATGCCGTGTTTTATCTTATAGTCATTGATGATTTGATTTAGTAGCTTATTAAGTAAAGGCAGGAGGTTGCCGCTGATTAGCTTACTAACGAGCCAATCGAACGACAGTTCCTCGCCGATTAAATTCTCTAGCTTAGAAGTAGCGCCGATTGATAGCATCAACAAGAGCTTTTCGTTCAGCTCAGCTAAGCTATCATCGGTTAACAAACTAGGTTGGTCGGCTAGTGCTAGCTCTAGCTGCTCACAATAAATAGCGAAGTCAGCGTTCAGTTGGTAGCGACCTTCAGTTGTTAGCATACCATTTGAACGCTTGCGATATTGGCAGTAGTATTTGTTGACGTCCACCAGTTGGCTAGTAGCATAGATAAAAAATTCCATAGGTTGTGAGTAGCGCAGCTTGTCAAGCGTGGTATCGTCCTCGACTAGCCAAGCAAAACTCACGTGGCTATAACTATGCAATAGCTCAAGACGTTCAGCTAGCTTAACTAAATCTTGCCCGACTAGCTCATAAATGGCGACCAGTTCGTCGTCGGCTAGCTTACGCGTAACACGTCCAGACTTCGGGCAGCGAAACTCTGTTATATCATAATCATAACTATTCGCTAGATACTTTTTGACTTGCTCGGCTATTGCCTCTTGATTTTCTGTTAGCTTAATCATATTAAAATCCTTTCTTTTAGTAGTTTACTAAATAATTAACGTTAGTTATTTGCTAAGCTAGAAGCCTCCGCTCGGCTAGTTGCCAATCTTCCTTCTTCTAGCTTACCTCGTTATTATACCATACTTTTTTCCAAAAGTCAAGTATTATTTACTAGCGAAGCTACTTATCCACAAGGCGGTAGCGCGTCGCTAGAACATAACATAACATTGATTGATTGCTTAATATCAAGCCTCTTGAGGGGTGGTGGACTGTTAGGTTAGGATATGTTTATGCAAGGTTTTGATAGGTAATGATAGGTTTGGTTTACCAACTAAGCTAGGACTCCTGTTCTGCACAATGGCGACAACTTTTAGGGCTACACTAAAAATTTTTACTAGCTTAGCAGGGTATACCCACCATCATCGGCCTAGCCAAATATGAGCAGTAGCGACAGCGCTTTTGCTAAGCGGGACGCAGGCCTCACATATAGCGCGCGTCGGTCATTAGCCTAGTAACGGGCCTAAACCTAGCCTAGCCCTAGTGGTAAACATTGCAGGATATTGCAGGACGTTGCAGAATATATCACCGATTCTGCCGAAAAATGGGCTGATATTAAGCAAGCAATTAAACAATGTGCAATCAATCATCAAGATATATTTATAAAATCGGTCGGCTAGTGGCGCGTTGCGTCGGTCGGTCGCGCTCGGTTTACCTGCTCGGCTCGTGCTTTGCTCGCTTGCGCCGTTGCGCTTGCTATGCTATAGGCACAAAAAAAGCGGCTAGGTTTACCGCCTAACCGCCTTAATTAGCTTGCTATGCTAAATTAAAATAAGTCATCAACGTCAACGTCATCGTCATTTTCAACAACATTGTGACGCGTTTCCAACAGCCCGACAAGCTCACTTGTATTTATACCGCGCTTTTCAAAATCGGCTTTAGTAGCTTCAAGCCATTTATCCAAAATCGTTTTGCCGTCTTTACCAATTAAAAACGGGTAAACTTGCGCCGCGACTTGTTCGCTTGCTAGCGCGCTCGCCATCATTTTTTGAGTTAACACCTGCTTGGCAACTGGGTATTTATTGCCAAACTTTTCAAGCAACATTTTAACAAGATTTTTAATTGCCTCTTTAAGCTCGTTAGACTGAGACGGCGCGCGGCTCGGCGATAAAAAGTCGCTTATCTCAACTGGCATTTTATAGCCCGCTTTGCCATCTAAAATAGCTTGGCGCAAGTTGTCGCGAATCTTTTTAATTACTTTGCTTGCATAACTGTCTTGTAAATATTTTAATCCGATTTCGCTTTTTATAACTTCGTCAAATTTCGGTGTAATAGCTATTGCAACGTTAACAAGTTTTTTGCTAGCGTCCGACGAATAAGTCGGTATAATCTGCAAGTTGTGTGTGTCGGCATAGCTAAAATTAACCGTTGTATTGCCTTCGGCATCTTCGCCAAATACGCCGGACACGTCGTAAACTTTGCAATCTGGCGTTGAGTTGACAAGCTCTTGCATTTTTTGCAGCTCGGCGATGACGGCGCTTTGGTCGTGCATATCTAAAGTAATGATGTCGCTTGCGCGGTTATTACGTTTAGTTTCATTTTGTGTATTATCTGTCATTTTAAAATCCTTTTCTAAATGTTAATTAACAATCAAGCGTTCAGCGCTTGCAATCACTAAGTGATTGATAAAAAGCTACAACAAAAGTTTTATAAAGTCAAATAAAATTTACTAGCTTATAAACATTTTTGTTATAGCCTAAGATGAATCACTTATACAATAGCGGCTCTATTATAGCGCCGATGACAAACAGCATATAAAAATAAATAGCCATTAAAAAACCGCTTAAAATATTTTTAATCATAGCTTAACCCCTCGTTATTACAATATTTAACACTTTATTATAAGAAACAAAATTTTCTAAAAAGCTGAGCGCGCTCGGATAGTCGCAAAACTCCTCGTAAATAGATTGTTGCGCGCCATTATTAGCGCTTGCATAAATTATAAAAACTTTAATCATTTTCAAACACTCCTTAAATTATTAAAACCGCTTTTAGAATAGCAAATATTTTATTTGTTGTCAAGCACTTTTTGCACTTTTTTTATAAAATAAGCTAAAAAATTTTTTGCCGTTAGTCTATACATCACATTAACACATCATCAATTAAAACTTGCTATTGATTTTTACACAAGCCCTGCTGCCACGCAACACCGCCAAACCCCCCACGAGCGAGCCACCCCGCCGGCTATATAAATCTCCCTCTCGCGAAATTTCCCAAAATTTTCAATTAGCCAACTTAACTTAGTAGCGCCGAAGGCAAGCGCCGCTTGAGCGAAAATAGCCCAGTCTGGTTAGCCTCAAATAATTACTAGCTTATAAAGTTTTCGCTTGACATTTAAAAATTTTTAAATCAAACTGGAACCAAATTTTAGGAGTTAACTTATGGAATCTACTAAGCTAATAAAAGACAAGGCGCTAGAAACGGACAGTGCTTTGCGTGCACTAGCCGATGAAGACAGCTATGCTAGCAAGGCAAAAGAGGACTATCAAAAGATGGTTCAGCAGTTTGCTGAGCTTAGGCTAAATGGAGCACCTAAGCAAGTCATAATGGACGCGCTAGGTCTAACCGAGGACGACTATTCTAAGCTAGCAAGCCGTGAGGAGGTCAAAGAGGCAGTAGCGCAATCAGAGATTTCGAGGGCTAAGACTAGCCAAGTATTTGATACCAACTGGGACACAGTAGAGGACTTGGCGCTGAAGGCAGTAGCGAGGGAATTGCAAATTAATCCAGACCCAGATTATGCCTTGCGAGCTGCGGCAGTAGCGAATAAGGCTGTGCGCCGTAGACGTGAAGATATGCTAGTGGCTGCCAAAGCGGGTCAAATTTACCAGCAGGTCAACACGAATAACATTGCTATTCTTAACTTACCAAAGGTATTTATGCAGCAGTTGGCCGTCGAGACACCTCAGTCGGCTACCAAGCAAATTGAGCTACAACGTGAGTCGACTAGTATTCAAAAGATGCACGATAGCGTGGACGTGTCAATAGTCAAAGACGCGTTTGGCTTTACTGATGTTTCTAAGCTAGCTGTTAACAAGCCGGCTAAGCTACTAGAAGATGCCAGCGATTCGGTCAAAGACGATGAAATAGAGGAGTGGTTAAATGGTAGATAACTTGGACGAAAATTATACAGGGTTCGCTACTGATTATCCTTCGGAAGATGTCCAAGCTAATGCTAGTGAAATCAGGCAGCGTGCTAAATACGATTACCGACTTTTCATAGCTCTGCTATTGGGTGACGAGCTGACCTCGCCTACTCCTGAGTTTCATTTATCTATCTTCGCTAGAATGGTCTCGCTAGAAGTAGCCAAATCGGTATTTGCCGTGCCCCGTGGATTTGCCAAAACTACATTGGTTAGGCTAGCAGTTGTTTACATCTTGTTATTTACTAGCATACGTAACATCTTCTATTTTAGCCATACGCTAGACTTATCTGTGCCGAGCGTGGTAGCTATCATCAAATTTATGAAGAGTGATAATTTTCGAAAGGTATTTGGCGAGATTACTTGGCTAGTCGAGCAAGAGGGTAAGGGTATTTACAAATTCGTAATGCCCGACGGCAAAGTTTGTAACTTAAGAGCACGTGGCGCGAATCAACAAGTCCGTGGCTCGAACATCGACAACACTCGTATTCAGCTAGCGATTTGCGACGATATTGAAGATAGAGAGGAAAACAATAACCCGCAAATTTATAAGAAGCTAAAACAATGGTTTTACAGCGATATGTTGAAAGCGCTAGACGTCAAAACTGGGCGAGTGATTCAAATCGGCAACATTGTTTCTGTTAACTCCTTAGTAGCCGAGCATTGCGAGTCGCCTAAATGGTTCTCGATGCGCTACTCAGCAATACGCTCTGATGGTTCTCCGCTATGGCCTGAGATGTGGCCACTTGATAAGCTACGTGATGACTATGAGGAATATGCTAATCAGGGTTTGACCACTGAATGGTTCGGCGAAATGATGAATATCATCTTGCCAGAAGGTAGCCAGTTGATTTCTGTTAGCGAGATTGAGTTTGCGGAACCTGCGCTACCGGGTCAATTAACCGCTGGCTTCATTACTATCGACCCTGCTATTAGCGATAACGTAATGACAGCCCACAAATGTTCACTAGCGGTGCACGGATTCGTCAACGAAAAATGGCAGATTGTAGACCACTGGTCGGCTATTGCCACTGACCCTATTAAGCTATATGATGTTGCACTCAACTATGCTACTAAGTGGGGCGTTAGCGTAATCGGAATTGAAAGCGAGGCTTACCAAGCTAGTATTAAATATGTGTTCGAATATATTGAACGCCGCAACGAAATGGCTAGCCGACTTATTGTCAAGCAGATGCCAACTGGTAAGCGGTCAAAATATGCTCGTATTGCCTCTTGGGTAGGCTACTTGCGCTCTCACGAATATTGTTTGACGAAAGGCGATTTGACGACCACAAATCAATTGCTAGCTTATGACTCTGCAAAAAAGCAAAACGATGATGACTTGATTGATGCGGAAAGCTATGGCGTTTATATGATAGAAAATCACCTTAGCGAGATAATGGCGAGTAGCCAGCATCGACTACTTTCGCCGCAACAAGTTATTCTAAACTACTCACCAATTTAATGAAAGGAAATTAAATGGCTAATGAAAACGAAACTGGGCTAGTCGATTTGACTAAGCCTGAGCCAACGCGAGGTCGAATAAAAATAGGCCAACACCTAGACCTTGATTGGAATGATTATAATGTTCTGCGTAACTATCTTACCACCAGAATCCAGTATTCTTACTATAAGACAACTTGGAGAGCTAGCCGAGCTGATGAAATCGACCGGCAACTTCTAGGCTATATAGAACTTGAGGGCAAAGATAAAGCGCGAGCTGAAAACAACCGAGCTGGTAAAGCCGCTAAGGTAACTGATGTTAACTTGTCATTAGGCCAAAGCCAGATTGACACCGCCGTCACAGCTCTGCTAGATATGCTTGTGCCAACAGATAAGATGTATGAGCCGTTTGGTAGCGCGGATACCCAAAGCGCTGCAATAGCGGTGACGAAGGAATTAAACAAGTCAGCTGATAAGTTTAACCACATTAGCGAATATTACAAAGTATTCAGTGACGCGCTACGTTATGACCTTGGCGGTTTGGAAGTAGTTTGGACGAATCAAACTGGTAGCCGAATTGAAAACGATGCCCTAACAGGAACAGCTAGGATAGTTCCGAATACTGTCGTCTTTTCTGGTAATAAGCTAAAGGCTCTTGACATACGTAATACGTTCTACGACCTCACAGTTAGCCCAGAAAAGGTGTCTACCGATGGAGGCTATGCTGGCTACGTCGAAGTCATTGGAATTCCGCAGCTTAACGAAATGATTGACCGTGGTGAAGTTAGCGCGGAATATGTCTGTGATACTTGGGAGCCGACTAATGATTTAATTGAATATAACTATAAGCCAGTGTTCAGCAATGCGGCTAGCCACCCGAAAGATACTCAGACTAGAACGTTGGATAACTTATTCGGAATCACGATGTCGCCTGATAAGGCTATCTTTATGATTACTATGTATGTTAGATTAAGGGCCAAACCTTTTAAGCTAGCAGACCAAGATGGCCAAACTATTTGGCGATTCCGCCTTATCGGCTCACGAATTGTTAGCGCGGAACCTTTGGATAATGCACACGGACGTTTGCCGATTGTGCTTACCTCCGCTACCTGCGATTCGCTGGGCGAGAATATGCTCAGCTACGCCGAAACGTTGCTTCATATGCAGAACTTCGCTAGCTTCTTAATCAATGCTAAGCAACGTGGCTATCGTAAGCAACTCTACGGAGTAACATTCTATGATAAGAATAAAATAGATATGCGCCAAGCGCTAAACTCAGTTCGCGATAACGATTTCGAGAATCTTTATGTGCCTGTCGATGTTAGTGACGGCCAAGCAGTTGGTAGCTTAGTTCAACAATTTAACGATGCGCCAGATACGGCTGCTACGCTAGCTGACCTCGGTTCGGTAATTGAGTTAATGCAAACGCTTTTGCCGACCGATTCGCGGCAATCGCTAGCAAATCTTAGCCGTGTTAGCCAATGGCAGGCACAGCGCACTGTTCGCGAGACCGACAAACGCACGATTAAAATTGGTAGGCTACTGAATGCCTCGCTGATAGCACCAGTGATTTATCAATCTGTTTATAACCTATTACAATATAAAGACACTGTTACGCTACTAAATGACGACGGCACAACTCAGGAAGTAACGATTGGCGAATTGCGTGGCGTTGATTTGGAATTGAAGATTAGCTCGGCGCTTCGTGGCATTGATAAAGACCTAGCAGCTGATAGGCTTCGCGATGTAATCAACTCGCTAATCCAAGTTCCTAACATCTCAGCTGATGTTAACATCATTGGATTGGTGCGCTACTGGTCTACGCTAATGGGACTTGACATAGACCTCGCCCAATTTAAGGTCGAATCGCCATTTGATAAGCTAACACCAGAGCAGAAGAATGCAGCTTATCAGCTACTAAATGCTTATATGCAGCAGGCACAAGCTATGGGAGCCACTTCCGCTAGTGATGACCGAGAGGCCCAACAGATTAGCCGAGCTGGAGCCCCTAGCGGAGCCCCTAGTATGGCGTCAATGGCTATAACAGATTAACTTGTTTAACAAAGGAAATGCCTATGGCCGGATTCGCTAACACATTTGAAGACAACAATCTAATAGACTTATTACCGCCTGATGCTCGTCAGGCGGTTTTAGCCGTTTTAGACAAGGAAGTGGCTTATTATAATACTAAGCTACTAAACTTAAACCCAAACGACTTTAAAGCTACTGAAGACTTCTTACGAAAGTGGCAGTTTTACAAAGGTAGCTTAGAAGCCATAAATGACCTAATAACTTTAATGAAAGGAAAACAAGATGCCGATTGAGTATACTAACCTACCGTCTGGCTCTAGCCAAGCTACTGACGGTAATACCAACCAAAACAACCAAACTAATGGGCAGCCGACACAGCCGACTAGCACCCCAAAGGATATAACAAATAATAACATTGATATAACAAACCCATTTGCCGAGCCTAAAAATAAGAACAACGTAGCTGAGCAGCCTCGTCAACAGGTCCAAGCTACCAACCAACAAGGGCAACAATTGACGTTCGCTGATATTGTTAACCAGAAACAGTTTGGTAGCTTATCAAAAGATTTGTTTGACAAAGTTCAAGAAGGCGACGTTGATTCATTTAATAGCGGTTTGGAATCTATGATGCGTAGTGTTTACAAAACTGCCATCGAGGATTCTAATAGGCTAATGACAGCGCGTATGGAAGACTTTGAGCAAAAGCTTATGACTAAGCTAAACAGCTCAAAAGAGGCTGACGGGCTAGTCAATGACCTTAAAACTGCTATTCCGTATGCCCAAGATGCCGCGGTTGAACCGGTAGCGAGACAAGTGTTATCAGGCTACCTTCGCCAAGGTATGTCAAAGAATGAGGCTATTGCCGCAACCAATGCTTACTTTGGTAGACTAGCCGATAAAGTTGGGCAATCTAAAGAAGCCAAATCTGACAAGCACTCGGCTAATACACTAGCCGGCAAAGCTGCGTTAGATGAATTGTTTAATTAAACTAATTGAAAGGATATTTATATGCTACCAGGAATTTTTACGTCCAATAGCGGTATCAATGGCGAGCGCGTAGATAGCTTCGCTAGCAGAATTTATAAATTTGGCTATGCAGGAACTGCTCCTATGCTAGCTCTGTCATCTGGTATGGCTAAGCAACAGCTTAAAGCTAAGATTGTTCACTGGTTCGAGGAGGAAGAGTATAGTGGACATATTGACATTGTTAATAACGCTGGAACTGGAAACACGATTACGTTCAAGTCCGGCACTGTGCTACCGAAATCAATTCTCTATGTTGAATCGACTGGTGAACGTATGTATGTTACGGCAGCTAGCGGACTCACGGTCACAGTCCAACGTGGTTTTGCTGGAACGCCGATTACCGCTATTGATGGTTCGACTACGGCTGTAGGTGCTTTCGTTATCGGCTCTAGCTTTGAAGAAGCTTCTGATGCACCAGCTCCGATGATGACAGTCGGCTACCCGATGATGAACTATAGCCAAATCTTCCGCGACTCGTGGGCAAACTCCCGCACCGCTACCAAGATTGATTGGCACACTGGCGATAAAGTTGCCAAGAACAAACAAGATGCAATCGCTAACCACGCTAAGGGTATTGAACGTGCTCTGCTATTTGGTTGCCGCTCTATGTTTACTACCGACGGTCGTCAGAACTCGACTATGGACGGCTTAGTCAATATGATTAAGACCAACGTTGCCACCTGCGCTGATGGTAAGCTATCTTGGTTCGACCTCATCGATTTCATAGCGCAGCTCTATGAATACAACGTAGATGGCCAGCCGCAAGAACGTGTAGCTTTCTGCGGCAATAACGTAGTTAGTGTGATTAACAAGCTAGTTTACAACCGCAATGACATTAGAATCACAGTCGGCCAGACAGATTACGGTATTAAAGTTAATACCATTCATACTGCATTTGGCGATTTGACTCTGTTAACTCACCCGATGTTCAACGCTAGCCCGACGTGGCGCAATAACTTATTAGTCTACCACCCGGGTGCTGTGACTCTCGACTATATGGATGACGCGTTAATCACAGATTCGACTCCTCCGGGAATGGACGGCGAGAAGTATACTATTACTTCTGAATTGACGATGGAATATGCTTGCGAGAAATCCGCTGGTATGATGACTAATATCGTTGAGCCGAAAGAATAATTTAGCTTAGAAAAGGCTCTAGCGAACTTGCCCTCGCGGAGCCTTTAACTTAGAAAGGATTTTAAATGACCGATAAAGTAAAATTGACATTGGTTTCTAGCTATCCGAAGTTGAAGATGCTGTCTTCTGTTGGTAAGCTAGAATTTGACGACGGCGTTTGTGTAGTTGAGTTTAACTCAAAAGAAGACGCCGAAAAATTTGCTAGCCAAATTGAAGTTAATCGCGCGTTAGGCGCTTATGTCAAGGTAGCTCGGAAAGGCGAAGAAAAGGTAGTAGCGCAGGCACACATCAATGCGGCTAAAACTACTGGTGTTACTCAAGGTGTTCAAACTAGCGAAGCTAAAGAAACCCCTGAGGCCAAAGCCAAAGCTAGTGCTTCTCCTGCTACTATTTTTAGCTTGCCGAAAAAGGAGGCTTAGCCTATGTTTAGCGAATTGGTAGATATGATTATACGTCGGACCAATCGCCCAGATATGAAAGAGGACATAATAGCCTACACTAATGAAGTATTGCGAATGGCCCATTCTAGCGAGTTCTTCTTCAGAGATAAAACTGAAGTATTGCTAAACACCGATTATGATAGAGCGAATCCTAGCGAGACTTTCGTTTGGGAACGCCCTAGCGATATGCGGTCTTTAACGGCCATTCGCTACTACGGATACTACGATGACCCAAGAGATAGCTTCCCACCGAATATCCCGCCGGGAATTGGCCAAGCTACCAGACCACAGTTCTATTACGGAGTTGGTAATAACTATGTTTTCTATCGACGTGGTGGGCTGCACGAGGTGGCTATAAGCTACGTCAAAGCTCCGATTAGGTTTAAGTATTACGAACCTAAAGAGCGCCCTGCGGTTTACAATCGCGACTATGACGAATGGAAGTATTTGAATACTCGCGGCGACTGGGTAGCTAGCTTAGGAAGTGATGAGCTCAACGCTGATGCTCAAGCTAAAGTATCTGATTGGCTACTAAAAGATTACGAGGGAATGATTTGTAGCGGAGTAATGACAAAGATATTTACAATGCTAGGCGACCCGCGTAACAAGGTTGAATACTCTAACTTTAAGGAAAATTTACGATATGTGCGAACTGCTGAAAAATATGAATCAACCGGAGAAGTCGGCTATGACCGCTAAGCGTGAGCTAGCTTGGGCCATTTTGGGCATAGTAGTGCGATACGTCATTGTCCCTGCTGTTGTTATTTTCGCTAGCAGTTTACTATCATCAATTAACTTAAACTTAGACCAGCTTAAAGAAAAGGTTGGCGAAGTTTCAAGAGTAGCACTTCAAACAAAGATGGAAAGTGAAAGCTATAAGCTAATAGTCAATAAACAGCTTGAGTTACTAGACTACCGAATAACTCTTTTGGAGGGCATATATGGACGACTTTATCCCGAACTTCTCAGCGAGCACGCAGCAAGACCAACAAGAAATGCTAGTGCGCTGGGCAAACCGACTAACAAGTAACAACTTAGCTTTGATGGCAACAATTGCGAGGATGGAAGAGCGCATAGCTGCCCTCGAACAACAAGTAGCCGAGCATAGTGCTAGGCTAGAAAACCAAGGAGGTTAAAATGGAAGAAATTGTTTTAAACTTAAATGACATTTTAGATGCTTTAGGCAAGATACTAGAAGTAATCGGCGGTTCTGCTGTAGTAGCTTCTATCTTCCCGAAAGCTGGTAAGCTAAATGAGAAAGGGCCGCTGATTATCAGTTCGGCTAAAAAGCTTGTTAATATAGGCGTGATATTGTATAATACAATTATTACACTAGTAAACGTTGGCGGCTTCAACTTCTTGAAAGCCAAAAACAAGGAGTAGCTTAGAAATGATAACACGCACATTTGAAGAGATAGTTCTCAATTCAGTCTTGCGCGGTGATGTTAGTCAGCTACCAGATAACTATTATTTAGGCTTATGTAACAACCACGAGGTAACTCGCGATATGACATTGGCCGATATTTCGGAAGTAGCGGGTGAAGGGTATGGTCGGTTGGCCTGCCCTCGCACTGCTATCGGTTGGCAGGCAGTAGCCGATGAAGCTGATTGCCTGTCAATTCGGTCGCAACAGGTAACATTCTACCCACAAGGGACTTGGACGCCGTTCCAAAGAATGTTCCTCTGCGATGCTAGTAGCGGAACAAACGGTCATTTGTTAGCCGTGAGTTCTCCGCTACCACTTGAAGTTGAGCTAACTGCTGAGCAAACTTACCCAGTAGCTTTTGAGTTATATTTAAAATAAGGAGTAGGCTAATGCCTAACATTCATACATATACTATTGGGGCTTATACCCCATATTACGATGCTAAGCAATTAGCCGAGCCTTCTGTAGTTGGCGGCAAAAATTTTATGCCGACTACCAGTGGCTACAAGTCTGCATTTGGTAGCGACGTTTTGACTGACCGCTACTTAGACCCTAAGCTACTTCTTAACGCCCAAGCTTTCTCATTAGCCGAGGACGCCTTTGTGATTTGTAATCGCTATGGTATTCTACGCTATGACGAATCTAGCGAGGGCTTTTACTATTTGGTAAAATCAGAGAACCTTCTGACTAGCTCATACCCTTGGTCAGTAGCTTATGTTGGTGGCGACTGGTTCTTCTGTAAAAAAGGATTTGGCGTTTGGCGCTACAGAATTGATGAAAATAGCGGAATGTTTGTCGTTGACAACGTGCCTAGCGAGCCACTTTCAATTTGCTCTGCAGGCGGTCGTTTGGTCATTTTAGGCAGCTCTACTTATGCGTGGTCCGCTATTGGGGATGGCACGAACTTGGCAACTAGCTTAGAAACAGGAGCAGGGTTCCAAGCACTTTCGCTAATCGGTGGCGCGCCTTTAGCAGTTCGGTCGAATACTATCGGCTTTATGGTTTATACTACTGCAGGCATCATAAGGGTTGAAGAGCTTAATTTAAAAAATACGCTAAATCCTTACCAACATAAAGTTCTAGCGGCTAGCGATTATGCACCTGTTAGCGCATGGGCGGTATGCGAGATAGGAACTGGCACACACGTGTTTTTGACGAAAAGCGGTTTATACGCTACCAGTGGTGACTATCCGAAAATTTTGGAAAAAGACTTTTCCAAATGGCTAACGCAAACTACGTTAAAATATCTTTTGCAAAGCCGGTATGAGCTTCCGCTAGCAATTAACTATGATGCTACTCGCCGGACTATCATATTGTCGTATGCTGAGTATTCAATAACTGCCTCGCCGTATTCACTAGCTTATGTACTTGACATCGAACTAGCGAAATGGGGCCGGTTTGACAGAAACCATTATTTCATAACTAGCTGCTATATTCCAAAAGAGCTTTATAAAGGCTACCGCTCTGTCTGCGCTACCACGGATGGCGCGATTCGAATTTTAGACAAAGACTTCGGTTGGTCTAAGATGGCGAGCCATTACTATCGCGATAATTACCCAGTAGCTTACAGGCCGTCTTTCGTCGATTACGTTAGAGACGACTTGACGGATACGTATCATACGTATACTACGTTTAGCGCCGCTGCTCAGCTAGAGACATACGACTTTACTAAGCTAGGAATTAACGCGGCTATTCTTGGCGTTTTCGACTGGTTGCCGATTTATTGGACAATAGCTTATGACCTTGAAAAACCGCTAGGCTACCGAGCTTCCTACATTGGTTCATATGAACCGCCTGACGAATTTGTCGACATGGAAGACTCTAGCTTAGAACAAATCGATATGGCTAACTTAGGAGAATCTGATGACCAGTATATTGATATGGCGGACATTGGCGGACAACGCGATTCCGTTACTATTTTTACTAGCTACGCTAATTGTGATGCTAGGTTCTGTGTGTTCAGAGAAGTAAAAGTAGTCGGCGAGTTGCAGGATTTGGATTCCGAGCTTAAAGTCGGTTTATATCACATTCCTGATTTTGACGACTTGCAATGTTCTACTGTAATGACTGGGTTCGCTATGATGCACGAGCAGACTGTTGGTGATAGCGAGTTTATTGATATGCAGGAAGTTCAAGATATTAGCATAGATATGGAGTTGATTGATAACGAAGTAGACATGGGCATAGATTTCTTGAGCTCGCCTAATTATAAAGCCACTTTGATTTCATCTAGCGATGGTTACGGTCATAGGAACTTGCATATTACTGAAATACCAGAATACTCAATAGTAGGCGACCGGTTTAATTACAATAGTTATTCGACTGGTTTATACCACGGATTTAACCTAGCGACTGGAAAAGCGGGAGGCTACTATCATTTAAAACAAATTCAAGTTAATATAATTCAAGGAGGTTTAATTTATGACGGAGCGTAGACAATTTGTAGGTCATAGCTCAACAGCCGAGGCTGCCCAGTTTACAGG
>JAEEGL012888799.1_pt1 | contig 28900 bp, 43 predicted proteins | sample 9134231 | NCBI WGS metagenome assembly JAEEGL01 (sample SAMN16246548, study PRJNA631951) | gut metagenome | biome: gut microbiome; feature: rumen; material: fiber-attached | host: Bos | place: Iran: Karaj | collected 2018-10 | reverse complement strand
TTATCACTACAGTCGGTCATCCGCTTGACTATCAGAAACGTCGCAAATATATGGCCTATGCCCAACCCATTGTCATTGAAGATGATGTATGGATTGGCGGCAATGTGACTATTCTTCCCGGTGTTACTATCGGCAAAGGAGCTGTAGTGGCGGCAGGAGCTGTCGTTACTTGCAACGTGCCTCCTTGTACCCTTGTTGCAGGAGTCCCTGCAAAAGTTATCAAAGAAATAGCAATCAACCCTGTAGAGTAATAATAATTATAGTTATAAAAAAACATATAATATGACCATTTTGGCAACAAACAAGGCGAAGAAAGACTTAATTGATGGTAGTGTTTTTGATATATTTGGGGGAATAATATGTTTTGTACTTAGCTTGGCTTTTTCTTTACTTATATATCCCGCTACCATCAATTTATCAGGATTTGATTGGATCTTGATGCTTTTTTTAATTTTAGTTGTGGCTCTTTTCTTAGCATATATGGGTTTGATTCATATTGACAACTACCTGCGATGGAATCGTGCAGAGGAGACCATTTGGGTGAAAGACGGAATGCTTGTCATAGATTGTCAGGGAAGCATTTTGCGAAAACACAAAGAAATTTCTCTCTCCCGCATACGCAAGATAAAGAAATTTGACAGACTTGAAATTCTTCGAGGAACATATTCTCCTGACAGGCTCCGCATTTATTATTCTAGACGGCGACGTTATCGTTTCGGCATTTGCATGAATCAGAAGCAGCGTGACGAATTGGCACAAAAGATAATGGATTTGGTGGAACAATGCTCCTGAAACTGTGAATTTATAGAATTCAACAATCGTTTAGATGATTTTTAGGTCTTCTTTTTTGACAACACAAAAGATATTAAATAAAGAGAATTGTATTAGAAAATTGATTACTTTTGAAAAATTTAATTGTTGTTTTATGAAAAGGGAATTAATAATATTATTGATAGGTGTCTTTCTATTGATATCATGTGATCGAGACAAAGTTGATTATCAAGAAACGACAGAAGTAGAAGTTGAGCTGATTGAAAGTGTTTCGGACTCATCATCGGATTCGGAACTTTTTCTTCACGACGTGAGACCTATCGCAAGCATAGGTACTGAAATTGATGAAGGAGGAGTAGACAGGAATGTTATACTCGCAAATCCTCTGATAACAGTCCGGTCTTCCAAAGATTTTGATTATGATTTGCAGTGGAAGGTTATTTGCTACAAGGTCGCCTTTGACGAAGGGGAAGGAACTCCTTTGTCATATATACTTGTGGATACTCCCCGTTTCCCTGAAAATGTGATTAGTGCCATACGCAAGGCTAAATCGGGAACGCGGATGGTCATTTCTGACATCAAGGTCCGAAGTAATGTCAGCGAACGCTATGCACCAGATTTTTCGGTCATAATAAAGTAATTGGGGGGCTGGTTCAGTTTCATGTCTTCTGCAAAAAAAATTAATTGGCATATTTACCAATTGATTTTTTTTGTACTTTTGCATCGTGTTTAATTTAAAAGTGGCGGCAACACTTTAAATTCGGCAAATATTTTATGGATAGGAATTTACGTAAATTCATGGAGACCGAGACACGGTCAAAAGCTCAGATTCTCGACAATCATTTTGTCGAAGTTCAGACATCTGATGGTGAAATTTTCAGAATCATGTATAATCCCCAAAACGAAATGTACAACTTTTTAAAACGAAATGTACAACTTTTGGGATGAAAAAAAATGCGTTGTTTGTTTGCAACGCATTTTTTTGATATTTAAGCAGCTTTTACAATCATGATATCATCATAATTCAGGGCGATTCCTCCAACATGCATCCGGAATATCCGAGCATTATTAAAAGGATTTTCATTAAATTTATTATGAGATATCCATTCAATAAGTTCCAATACAGAGCTCCTGCTACTTGTAAAATATACGAAATTTGTTTCTTGTAAGCATTTTAATACATCAAGATAATCAGATAGTCGCCAATAATCGGCATTGTTATAAGTACTGCAGTCGGTTGAGAGGTATGGCGGGTCAACGATAAACACCACATCCGGAACAAGTTTGAAGCGTTCAAATAATTCTCTATAGTCCAATGATACCACTTCCACATTTTCAAGATAGCCATCTACTATATAATCGGTTTGCCGAAGTTTATTATATAGCGTTTCTTTTCTAAATTCTTCAAAGTTACGGGAGTAGTTCATGGTAAAATGCAGGTTACTTGATAATGTTATCCAATCAACGTAACCCGATTTATTCCAACGTTCAACCTCCGCTATTACTTTAGACCGTGTCGGTTCGTCAATTCGCATTTTGTGAGGAATATTTTCCAATATTGGACGCAATGAATGTAGCATGGCATTGGTTCGGTGTACATTTTTCAGTCGTTCTTGATAATTGTCATAGTCGTTATATACCACACGGCATTCCGGGCGTGCATATTTGACAATATGTGACACAAGCCCGCTTCCTCCGAATAAATCTACGAAGATACTGCCTTTCTTCTGTTGTTTGGCCATTTCTGCAATTTGCTTTGCAAATCTCCTTTTTTGTCCCTGAAATGGCAAGGGAGCGTTTGTATAAGTCTTCATTAATTATTTTTTTTATTTGTTGTATAAAATGATTTATTTTTCAAAAATTCTTTATATCTTTGCACATCTCTTACCTTAAAATAAAAAAGACCCAAAGTGGCTTATAGGGCTAACCCCCAGCTGCCATTTTGGGCTTATTGTTATAAAAGAGGTAAGAGACTTTTGTAAAGCTGGGGGCTTTTTTTATGCCATCCCCCTTAGGCACTTTAATTACATGCGACCATTGATATAATCCGCAAAATCCTGTATGGACACTTTAATAATGGCACCGTCTTCTCTGACTGCGAGAACATAAGTTAATGTTTCCCCTCTATTGTATTCTTGTACTTCAGAGACGTCTGCAGGAAATGCTCCAAAATCTTCCGGGGATATTTCGGATTGTATGTCAGTAAGTGATGTGGGTTTATCTGCCAAATCATTATAAGAACCAGTCTTGGCGACTTTATGCAATACAATGGCTCCTGCTAAACTTTCGTTTTCTACCTCTTCTTGTGATGTTGAAGAAGTTGAAAGGGTGCCGACTTCTCCTGCAACGAATCTTGCCACGTTCCATGCCCCGCTGCCGACTCTTATCCTTATATAAATGTCTTCAGCGGAAATTGGGTAATGCCAACTGCTGCCATCGGCGGAAAACTGTATATCCGCACTTGCTCCGGCTGCACCTTGAAGCGAGGATGCTTTTATACGTATTTCTTCTCCTGTAGTGGAGTCATAACCTACAAGATAATCTTGTTGTCCTATACTGTTTTTTAATAGAAAATCTCTAAATCTTTTTAATAATGACATGATGTTTTTTTTTAATTTTGTGTTAATGTACTATTACCGTCGTTACTTATAAGTGTATATGAGCTGTCATTGCTCATCAGTGTGCATTCTTGATTGTCTTCCGAGGCACTTGCCGTGCAGAATTTGTTCGCAGACAAATAATCCGCCACCCGCTGCCGACCTACTTCATCAACTTCTATTTCCGTTCCTACTGTCAATTCTTCTGTAACGGAAATATCATTGGCTTGGGCGATGTCAAATACGGATTCCATGTCTCCGCTTGCCTGTAATGCCACATCCAATAGTGTCTGCCTATCTTTTACTTGTTGCTTCATAAATATATGTCTCCTGTTATTTGCATTTTATTGGGATAAGGTTGGTAGCCGACTGCTTGTTTATAGCATACTATTTTCGCAGTATTGTCTCCATAACCTTGAACAATATATCCGGAAGCGACACATCCGTCTGCTGATACCTGCACGGGGTGACAAAAAGTATTGCCGGTGCTTAAAACTGCTCCGATGATATCTTTTATCGTTCCGCTGATTGTTATTTCTATTTCATTCGCGTCTATTTGGGCTTTGGCAATTTCCAATTCTATATGCAAGTGTTTTTGGAGCATGTTGCGAACAAATGTATTGTTGCGAACTATTGAAAATTGTGACGGCAAGCTAAACGCGTCATTGGCAATTTTTTCTCTCGATAATCCTAAAATATCTTCCAATGTATGGTATTTCCATGTGGTGTTTCCTCCTGCGGAATAGGTTATGGTGCATTGTTCTTGGATTAAACAATCCTCATAAGTTGTTACTCCATCCGTGCCGATAATGTCTGTGCTGACATCCGTAGTTGTGAGGACAAAATCGCTCGGATGGTTGATTAAATTAGGTTTAGATGACCATTGTCCTGATGAACCGGCCACACCGGTTCCATTTACTTTTACTATTTTCCCGACCGCATACAACCGGTTTGGTTGCAGATACATGTACGATACAACCTGTGGCAACCCGTGTAAAATAACGGCGGTTCCTTGCGGCAAATACAATCCGTCAAGCACGCGGCTCAACATTTGGAAATTGTCTTCTATGGCCGACAATGTCTCTTTCGTTACCGGATAAATTCCTACTCTGTTAATATTATTCAATCTGTTCATGATTACTAATTTTGGTTTATTCAAAAAATACTATTTCATATTGGGTGCCGGAAAACTTGTATCTATCTACAAGAGCGGCTATTATTTGCTTTTTGTCCGACAATGCCACCGGAACATATACATAGAACCCTCTATAACCGATGTCATTTTTGCCGATTATTCCCCAAAAACCTATTTCCTTGGGCTTATATTCTTCATTTTCCCACACTCCGTCTATTACATGATAGGGAGCGTCTGTTATATATATGCCGCTCGTTTCAAGTGTGTCGTTCAGCAACTTTTGCAACAATGGCGTTTGGGAATTGTAGGTCAATGCGGTTTCTTCTCTTTCTTTGAACGACAAAAACTGATGATAATACCGTTTTAACGGACGCACCATCACTTCTATCAAATCAACTATATTGCCCCGCAACGAATAGGGCAACATACAAACTATCAGTCTCCGAAAATTTAAATCATATTTTGACATACTGCTTATTTTTCAATAATTACTTCAAGACTTCTCAATGTCAAATACCCTGACTGCGGGGTGTAATAGGTGTCTCCCGTAATATCTTCTGCTGGATGTCCGGCATGGGTGGCCAGCAGACTGTTCACCTGTGCTATCTCTATCCCTTCTACTGTCTGAAGGTGGTCTATCATGGTCATCCCTACAAATTGTCCGTTGAATTCTATGCTGTTTAAATACGATTTTATCGCTGTTGCAACAGCATTTTCAACTTCTGTATCGGTTCCGAATATAAGCGGATTGTACACAATTTTCACCGACACATCCAATTCGTCCGCATTTTCATTGACGATGGTAAGTGGAATGCCTGCCGGCTTTATTCTGTTGATATATGCTTCTGCCATTGCAGCTTCTGAAGAACTCAACGGAGTAGGCAACCCGTTCCCGTCATCTTTGGCTATTTTTATTATCACCTCACGACCGCTATCCAAAGCACTCGCATATTTGACAATCTGCAGTTCTTCTATTTCCGAAGCCGTCAAACCGGTGTCGGGATATTCTGTCCCTTCTGCAAAATCTACATCACTATGGCTGTAGTCATTTTCTATATCCTGACCATAACGAAAGGCTTTCATCTTCTTGGCATACCATCCCGCATACCCGTAGCGTTCTTTGTCCACCACCTGCTGAACATCCTTTTTAAACCAGTCAAACAGGTTCTCCATGGTCGCCATACAGGCGGCTATGGCGTATATCAAACAGGTCTCGACGCTGATTGTGCTGAAATGGCTGTCATAATAAGCCAAATGTGTGGCATCGTCGCCGTCTGCATCATATTCTTCCAATTGATAAAGATTTCTCAAGGTGGCATTACGTACAAATGCTACCTTTATTTCTTCTGCTGTTTCTTTTATTGTTCTTGCCATATCTATTTCAATTCTATTTCTATATCGTCATCAACTACTTTTATTCTTTCTACTTCAACCTTGCAATACTTCAATTGATTCTTTACATTTCCCGCCCAAAAGCTATCCGGACGGCCGGCGATCATGTTTTTTGCATTCCCGCCAAGGGTCGGCTCGTGTTTGTATTCTCCTGTAAAGGCTCGTGTCAGATGTTCCGCCACCTGTGCTTTCACTTCGCCTATAACAAGGCTGCCTCCTTTTATCTGCAAATCTCCGTCTTCTACTATTATCCCTCGCATTTTTCTAATGTTTTATTTTGTCATCTTCCATATTGGTAAAATCTTCTTTCTCTGTAATTCCTTCTAAAACACCTACAATGCCTGATTTATAACCGGCACCTCCGTCTTGAGCCGTTGTCGGTGAATTTTCCAATGCGTAGATGATTGTGTCAATCCTTTTGCTCATTTTATCCAACTGTTTTTTCAGTTCCTCAATGTTTATCAGTCCGCCATTGTCGCCGCCGTTGATGGTGATTTTGTCGCATTGTATGTCCACACTGTCTATTTCGCTGTACAGGCTCACATAGTAATTAAAATCGTCTATCCTTGCCACCAAAACAAAACTGTCTGCTTTGGGTTTTATCACCATGCCGACGCTCTCGTCCGACAGCTCGTTCAAGCGTACTCCTGCTATTTTCAAGTTATCACCTTGACGCACCACGGTACAGGTGGCTCCGTCCACCTTTTGCACTTGGGCGACAAAGCAGTTTTGAGGTATTTTCCCCATAATGGCTTTTAGCAAATTCGCACATTCTCTTTCTTTACTCATTTTATTGCGTATCCTAAGGTTATCACTTGTCTGTATCCCGATGTCCCGAACTTGTATTCCACTGCATCCACCCAAAATTTTCGTCCGTCTCTTTCTTTGCGTAGCTTGTCTTGCAGTCTGACAATATCGCCTTTTCGCACGTAAGGAACTCCGAATCCGGTGATGTTGCCTGTCATTTTGTCACAAGCATATTCATTGTATATTTTTTCCGCTGCAGCTTTCAGTTCCGTCTGGGTTTTCATGCCGGAAAAGTAAAAATGTCGCTGCTCATAGTCGCTTTTGACCGATTTGCCGCTCACATCTATTGCCTCTTGGGGAACTATACATTCCAACTTCGTGTTGTCTGTTTGTATGCTGGTGGCTTTTACGGCTATTTTCACATCATCTTTCGTGGTGTATTTCAGACTGTCGCTTATCTGATTCCTTTCGGGGTCAAAAGTCAATATTCTTCCATTGGCCAATGCCTTGTGGGTGGTGATGCCGTAAAACACGCCCTCTCTGAAAAAGCCTTTCAGCCACGGATAGGTGGATATCAACTTGTCCAATGCTTGGGCAAGTGTCTGCTGGTCTATTTTTACTTGACCGAAATTTACATCGTCCGGCAGTTCTATCCGGAGCGCCGGAACATATTTCTTCATCCATTTTTTGAAGTCAAAATGCTCAATAATTTCCGCATCCACATTGATGGACTTAAACAAACGCATCTCGTTTTCGCAATAGATGACTATTTCCTTGATGGTGTTTTCCACGCTTTTGATATAGCCTTTAAACACCATTTCCATGTTTCCCATTTCCGCATAGCCGAGTTTTATGATTATGGCATCATCCACATTCACAAAGTCTGTCAAGGCTTTTCCTTGCCATTGCATCTTGCGTGGAACCTTCAATACCGCCGTATCGGTAAGGTTTTTGCATGATGTTTTTATTAAAATATCATTGCAATAGTCAAACGTAATAGTTTTTTTACTATCTTTGCACTTGATTTCTATGTCACACTTTAAACTTAACATACTATGAAATATTTATTAGCACTCGTATTGATACCGATAGCCACTTTGTTTGCTTCCTCTAACAAACCCATTGACAAGGAAAAATGCTCTTGTGAAGGAATTCCTTTGTATGGTAACGTAAAGGTAGTTACTTGTGCTCCTACTTTTAATGTAAAAGTAGTGGATTGTGCAGAAAATATGGACATAAAAGTAGTGGATTGTTGTCCGACACAATGTGGAGAGTGGCGATTTGTGGATTGTGGAGAAGACTTTTCTATTCGTTTTGTGGATTGTGGAGAAGACTTTTCTATCCGTTTTGTGGATTGTGCTCCGGGTGTGCGATAACATTTTTACCATATTTAATCTTCTACTAAAAAATCATAATCCATATCACTCCACAATGTAATGGTATAGGGCATTACATTAAAATAGTTCATACCGCTTTGCATAAAATCCACTTTTTTAACCACCACTTGTGTAATGTCATAAATGCCGTTCAAAAACTTGCTGCTGACATACATTTTTTTGTTAATCGCCAAAATTTGCTGCAAAAACCACAAGTCCTCGTAAGGAAATCCCTGCACACCTTCTTTTCTAATCGTGCCTTTAAGGGTGATTGTATAATCTTTGGTATAGATATATTCTTTTACGCTGCCATTTCGGTTCACTAATTCGGTTGTCTCTATTTTCTTTTCCAACACCATATCAATTTTGCAGTCGTCAAACACCACGTTTACGCCGCTTTGCGGATTCACATTTTCATGCAATATCACCTCATTGATGGTTTGGCTCCTTTCGTTGAGCAACTTTTCTTCGTTGGTGGTCTCTATCACTATGTCGCTTAATGCTGTTCGGTAGAGTTTTTCCTTAATGGCACTCACCACCGCACTTTCTACGCCTGTTCTGCTCGGTATCAATATTCTTATTGCCATTTTTTATAATTTTTCATTTCCTTTTCTCCATTCCCACTTTTAAGAGGGTGCCCGTAGGGCGGGGGATTCACTATTCTGCTGCGTAATTTACATCATTGACTATCATTTGCAAGGCCATCGAGAGCTTCTCCATAAAGTATCCGGCCGTCTCCGGATTGTCTTGGCTGCTTTGGAACATATTGGTGTTTTCTCCTATCAGGCTGCCGATAGTAATATTAAAATTCTTGATATTCTTGCCTCCGGCACTGATGGTTTCGCTTGAGGTGCTCAAGTCGTTGTTGATGGTTTTTGTGTTGTCGGTGATTCCCAAACCCAAACTCGCCTGTAAATCCTTGCTCACACCTTTCAATGTCTTGCTCTTGTCAAAACTCAAGCTCACTCCCTTCCATGCGTTGGCGGCGGCTTGGGCGTGTTTGGCCACTTCTTTTGCTCCTCCGCTTATCGCTTTTTTCCTCCGCTCTATGTCATCGCTTATTTCTTTCAGTGCCCGGTTGTTTTCTATTTCATCACCTTTGCCTAACAGCAGTTTTAACTTATACCATGCCTCTCTGAGTTTGTCTATGCCTATCATTATGCCGTTGATCATAGTGGTATATTTCAGCTTTACTGCCTCCACAAACATCAAAAAAGTCTCTTTGGCAAAGGTTACTACCGCATCCCACAACGTACCCCAGCCTTTTATCTTCACGCATACAAATACTATCGCCGCCACCAATGCCACTATTCCGGCTATAATCAAGCCTATCGGGTTGAGCGACATAATAATATTCAGAGCTCCCTGAACTGCTATCCAACCCTTCATCGCTACTACCACTGTACCTATGGCTATTACTATGGCTCCGAACAAAACGCTGTGCTCTTCAATAAAATCTATCACGCTGCCGGCCATTTGCAATAGCTTTTCTATAGTCGGCATAAACGATGCTTTTAGTTCTGTTACCAATTTGCCGATACGTTCTTGCACATCTCCGATGTTGTTACTTGCTTTTTTCATGGCTCCTTCCGGAGTGTGCGACAAGGCTTCGTTTACGCCACCAACGGCAGAACTAACAACTTCTGCCAATGTAGCTGCACGTTGTTCTTCCGTACCGAATTTCAGTATTTTTTCTTGTGCTTCGTCAAATTTGTAGCCGTAACGACTCAAGGCTCCAACCTGTCCGTCCATCACTTTCCCCATCATGGTGGCTATATTTACGGCACTCTCTTGACTGGCGTTCATACCGTATTGTTGGGCTACCATGTCGTTCATCACCGGCATCAACTTCTTCAAAGTGTCGGATTTGGTCAGATAGGTTCCCAATTCTTGGGCTCCCGCCAACTGCACCTCGTCGCCGATAACTCCCAATTTTTGTTGGGCAGATGCCAAGTCAAGTATGCTTTGCATTTCCTCCCGGCTCGCTCCCATGGTGTTCCGCATCACCTGTGCCAATTTCGTCTCCGCTTCCACCTGTGCATAACTCAAAGCTTCAAATCCCGACAACTTACTTGTCAAACCACTTATGGCATGGCTGATGGTTTCAAAGGCAAAGCCTACATCACGTATTTTTGTTATCGTATTGGTGAAGTTAGTTACATGGCTTGTTGCTGTTTGTACACCCTGCGAAATGGCAGCAATGTTTTCTTGAGCGTTGCCTGTAATATTTATTGCAAATTGTACTGTATTATTTGACATTTTTTTTATATCTTTGCAGTCTAAAACTGATTGACGATGTTTACTATTTCTATTTTTCTTTTATTAGTGATATTAGTGCCTGTTTTCTGCATCTATCGTATTGTTACCTATTATAAAGCAAAGAAAAAAAGAGAGCAAGACACTCATACTCAAATCGTCATCAACATCCAAAAACAAGACTAATCATTTCCTTTTTTCTCCGCTTTCTTCTTTCCTTATTTTTTCCAAGGCAGCTATTGCTATGGCCCATTCTTCGTCGTCCAATTCATCCGGATTGATGCCGAAATGGTATCGCAATTGGTAATCCACATTCACAAATCCGTTGTGTTTTACCACCTCCTTGGCACGGGCTATAACTTTTTTAGTTCTGCCTCCTTTATCTCCACCAATTTCGCCAATTGGGCACTCACACCAAAAAATTTCTCGTCTTCTTCTTTGATGCTTTCATCTCCACCCAACCAACAGTTGGCCAACAACACTTCGTTGGCTCTAATCGGGTCTGTGGTGCCTATGCCTGCAATGGCTTTCATCGTATTGCGGTCCGGCTTGTGCAAATAGCATACGCTGTCACCGACTACTATCTGGAACACTTCTTTGTGTTTTGCTTTCCATGCTTCTATTTGTTCTTTTGTTGCTTCTCCTGTCATATCTTTTTCCTTTCTTGTTTTTAAAACTTAGTTAAAGGAGTAAGTGAAATTTCACTTACTCCATGATGATTACTTCCATTCTATGTGTGACAATATCATTTCTATTTCTGCCGTGTTGCTGGTGTCGCCTTCGCTTATTTCCACGCCGTCTGTCTTGAACTGACAGTTACGCAAGCGGTGCGTTACTATCTTTTGACCGTTCACAGGCAAAAATTGAACGATAATATCAAAGGGTGCTATATCTTGCAGTCTTCCGGTGGTGCTGCTGTCTCTCAATGCTTCTATTTCACTGCGAAGCAGGGTCATCGATGCACTGCATTCTATTTTCCCGTAGCCTCTCGCAACAGGACGCTGGCCAAGTCCGTAGATGTTTTCCATTGTCTGGCTGTCACTATAGCTTATTTTGGTGATGCCCACTACCGGAACTCCGCCTATGTTTACTTGCAAATTAGCCCAGCTGTGTGCCACTCCGTTTATTTCAGGTATTGTTCTTAATCCGTTCATCTTACTGCCTCCTATAATTTAGTTGTATAACCTATTTTTATCAGAACATGTCTCATCACGCCAACAGGAACTTGTTTTATCACAATTTCCACTTCAGAGGTGGAAAGAACATTTTGTTCCGGGTCTATTTCCACTTTAAAGCCGCTCAGTTCTCCGGCCTTTTCCATGTCTTCCAAGGCTTTGTTGGCTGTTGTCTCCAAAAAGGCAACTGTATCCGATGCCAATTGGCCGCTTGTGGCATCCACCCGCAGCGGACTGTTCAAATACGGCAATAAATTGGCTCGAACTCCACGGCATGCCTTGTCAATAGTACGAACATTTTCTATATACGCATAGTCGCTCGTAGCCTCATCCAAGGTAAAACTGTCGTTGAAGTAATTGTCGGCATTGCCTACATGGGTGCGGACAAACAGATAGCGGTTGTCGTTTATCTTTTCCAGATTGGCAACTGTGGTGTCTTTTATCAATTCACCGGTTACCAATCCCGGACTGGCCAATCCTAACGGAAATTTTCCTACCCATGCTATGCTTTCGTGAACTCCTGCTTTGCTAATGGTTCCCATACAGGCTCCTATACATCCGTAATAGGCGTAATGACCTAAACTTTGCACCAATTCGCTGTCCAAATCCAATCCTACCAACAAACTCACATTGCAGCGTCCTGCCAATACAGAATTGGTGTTGCCTGTCAATGTCGTAAATGTAAATCCGCTTACTGCTGTAGTAGTTACCGACATAGCCGTACCGCTTACTGCTACCGTTACCGTTTTACCGGTTACCGTTACCACCACGCTCATCGGTTGGTGGGCTGCCTCCATCGCAGTGCACGCACTTTGATATTCGGCAAGTACGGAAATCGTACTTCCTCCTGAAGTGTAGCTTAGTGATGGCGTAAACACTCCGCATTGGCGGATGCTGCCACCGGCATAGTTCTGCATCGCTTGCAGGTCTCCGCCGTTCACTTGGCTGCTGGCTGCAAACTTCACTCCCAAATACAAGGTGCCGCCGGCATGTTGGCGGAAAAATTCCTTCACATGATATACCAAAGCATTCACTGCAGCTATCTTTTTAAACTCTGCAACTTCACTGTTTGCCGTATAAGCAGTTTGCAACATCGATAACTCCTGTGCTTTCAATCCCAAATCTTCCAATTCTTCTACATATCTCAGTTTGAAAACATACAAATCATTGCTTCCGTCTGTATCTTCCAACTTGTCGAATTGTAGTGCATTGTTTGAATTGATTAAGTCTGCTTCTGCCAATTCCGGCAAATACATCACCAAGCCGCTAATGGGGTCTTCGCTGGCTGCAGTTCTGCCCATACCGCCGTTTTGCTTGCTAAATCTTATGTCATTCATCTTTCCCATCGTTATTGTTTTTTGTTGTTTTATTATTGTGCTTTATCGCTTTATCCATGGTATTAAAACACATGCCGTCAGGTGTTTTCCATTTGCCGTTTTCCAATACTATGGCATCTTCCGTTGTTTGCTTTTTGCTTCTTCCCATTTTAAAAATTATTTAAATTTTATTTCAACGCTATTGAAACACTGTCCACTTCTAAGTGGTAGGTTTTTTCCTGAGGCATGGTGATGGTGCCTTTGTTGTAGCGGCCATATATGGTGTTTTTGCTCTTGTCGGTTACATAGAGTTGCACATCCATCACCGTCATTCGCCTGTTCAGCAAGCTGTCTATCACCATGTGCTGCTCTTTCACATGATTTTGCAAGCTTCTCACATGCTTATGTTGCAAGCCCACTGCCGTGATCAATATTCCTATGGCACACAAGGCAGCTGCCCGTAATGCCCATTTCATCCATGTTTTCATAGGCTGTCTTCGTGTTTGCGTTTTAACTCTACATTTACAGGGCATTCTTGTGCCATCGGACAGGTAGGTATCTTTTCCACCGCTTTCCGGAATCGCTGAACCTCTCTTCGCAATGAGTTCATCTCCTTTTTCAGTGGTTCCACCACATATTCCATCACTATTTTGCTGGCTTTTTCTTCATTTTCCAACTCTTTGCCCCTTATATCGGCCTGCATTTGCTCCTTCGTCTGTCTTAATTTCAACAAACTTATCAGCAATCCGCTGCCAAATACTACATTCAATATCACGCTAATCAATTCCAATACGTTCATAGCTTTATCTTGTTTTGTAGGTTAAATCCTGCTTTCACTTGCTCCATGTCGGCATCAACTCCGTTTTCCGACCGGCTCATGGCAGCAACTATTTTTATATAGTCGCTGCCGCTTCGCTCAGTCAGTGTCCGGTACCTGTCAACGCCACTACGCCTTTCCACATGGGATATGTAATTGGCGGTATTGTTCCCATCATTGGCAGGTGCCCAACTTCTTATTATCCTATCTACAGTGTTTTTTCCTTGTTGTAGGTAAGTGTAGAGAATTACGAATGCCGCCCTGTATCCGTACGCCATACTTACAAATTGCTTGAATGCTGAATCCGTTGATTCCTTTTCACCTTGAAACTTATCTTTGCTCTTGCGGATATTCAAGGGATTGTTGTTTCGTAATCCTCTGCTTACCATCTTTCTTCTATTTTAATTATGATGCGTGATATTCCTGGATTAAACCCAACACACCTTTGCCATCAGCTCTGCGAGCTCGGCCGCCTAATCTTTGCAAGAAGGAATAAATATCTCCGTAATAGGTCGGGTCGCCTTCGTTGGTGTACATTACCGTGTTGCCCAATGCTCTCGCCACACAGCTCTTGTGCCAGAATATGCCGTAGCAACAATCAGTTGTTCCGGCTGCCTTGCTGCCGTTTTCTATGTTGATATAATCCTCTACGCTATAAGTTAAGTCGTTGCCGCTTGTCCATTTGAAATATTGCGTTCCGCTTACTTGGCTCAAAGTGCTGTTAGATGCCATCAAGGTAGTGCTGCGTTCCAATATGGTAAATCCTTCCAATGCTCGCAGTCTGCCGGTTACATTGTCATATACTGCTCCTAATACATCGTTGGAAGCATTGCGTACTTCAGAACACAATTGCTCATACATCTCCGAATTTAAGATAACGTATCTGTCAGCTTTTGGTAAATTCCATTTGTTGAATATCACTTTGGCTTTGGCAAAGTCGGCTATTGATACGCCGGTTCTAAGGTTGCTGCCATGAATGGTATTGTTGGCATGTTTAGTAGCACTTGCTTTGATAAAATAGGTGGGTCGCCAGTTGTATAGCATCGCTTCTGCCACCACTTCGTGCAAGTTGGCCATGTCTTCATACATACAGCTTTCCATCTTGTCGTAGCTGAGTTCTACTTTGTCGGCATTGGGGATAAATCTCGGGTCGGTAGTAAATTCGTCCAAGGCGTAGGTAATGTCTATATCTCTTCTGCGAGTAACACTTGCCGGCAACGATGTTCTGTTTCTTTGCACACCGCTGGCAGCTCCTGCCTGTGGAATGTGTACCACTGTGCCACCTATCACATATTGTGATTCATCCACCGATTCCAACAAAAATTCGTTGTTTTTAAACAAATTACCGATAATGTAATCTGTCCATATCTCCGGTGTAACCGCCATACCGAAACTTCCTGCCGGTATTTTCACAAAATTGGAGGCGACAAAAGTAGCCGCTCCTACTACGGGAGTAAATATTGCTCCCATCATGGCAGCAAACAATGCCGCCGTCAAAATTCTTAAAATAAAACTTCTTTTCATCTCTTTTTTGTTATTTGTTAATGGTTTTTTTTAATTGCAAAGTATCCATGCACTGCCGTCCCATACCACTATTTTGGCAACGGTGGTGGAAGCTGTACCGGCAATGGTGCCTACTGTTGTGCTGGCATCTTTTTTCACAGTAACATTTCTGGCGGTGCCGTCACTGGTTGATTTCACCACCACCTTGGCTCCTGCTCCCAAGTTGTCACCCGGGGTGAGTGTTAATGTGGCTGCTGCACTCAAACTGCCTAAATCCACTATCGTGGTGTCTCTTTCCACCTTCACTGTCGCTGCATTGCTTGACAATGTCGGCGTTGTTTTTTCTACTGTCGGAAACATTACTTCCGTTTTTTTGCCGGCATCTCCTTCTATTTCCGGTGCCTTAAAATTGTAACTTGCGTTGTTTTCTTTGTTTATCCACATAATTTCTTAATTTTTAGGGTCGAAACCGAACTTCGCTTTGAAAAGTTCTGCGTATCTCTCCGGATTACTATTTTTTAAATTTTCCAATCTGCCGCTGCGGTGATATTCGTCAAAGCCCCAATTTTCTTCACCTTTTGGCAATTTCTCCTCTTGTGCAAGACCGGCCTTTACTCTCGGTACGGCTGCTAACTTGTTCAACACTTTTTCTGTGTTTTCATAGTCCTGCTCTGCCAACTTGGTATAGGTTGCTCTGTCGTCTTCGCCTATACGTTTGTCTGCTATGGCAGCATCTATCAAGTTTTTAACCTTGCTTTTCTCCATCGCTTCTATTTTCTTGGAGAGTTCTTCGTTTTTCTTTTGCTCTGCCTGCAAGGAATTTTGCAGAGTCTGTTCCTTCTCGCTCAGGCTCTGAACACGTGCCAACACCTCTTTTTCTGACGCGTTGCCCATATTCAAGGCCGTGGCGACTGTCTTTAAAAAGTCATCCATTTGCTGTTTGTTTAAATTTAAATTTGTTATTTGATTATTATAATAATTGTAGGCACTACGGCTGTCCGTAATGTTTTTCAATTCCTTTATACTTTTGTTTCGCTCTATTATCTCATCGCACAAGCCCATCGCCTTCGCTTCTTTCGCACTCAGCCAATGGTCCAATCCGTCAAAAAACTGCTTGCGGACTTCTTCCTCACTCTTACCCATACGTTCCGACAGCATCTCTATCAAGGTTGTTTCAAATCCGTCCATCATTTCCGCTGCAGCACGTGTCTCATCGCTGTTGCCATACGTATAGCCGCTCACCCGGTGATACATAAATTTCGCATGCTTGGCCGCCTTTACTTTGTGCTTCGGATTCGATAGCAATACCGCCATCATGCTCGCTGCTATCCCGTCAACTATCCATTCCACTTCTATATCCGTACGGTCTAAATAGTTATATAAGGCATTGCCTTGACTCACTTCACCCCCGTCGCTGTTAACGTAAAAGGTGATAGCAGTGGCTCCTTCCTTCCTCTTGCCCTCTATGTCTGCTATCAACACATTGGTGTCTATATCCATATACCTGCCAATAATGCCGTACAAATAGTATTCACATTTTTCCTTTGCCATTTTTCCTTTCCTCAATTTTTGGCAAAATTATCACCCTTTTTTCCTTTATTTTTATATTGTATATACTTGCAATATAATTATATATACCGTATTTTCATTTAATAAAAATAGATGTAAATCCTTGTACTTTTGCCTCCGGATTTCACTCGCGGCTCAGCCTGCCCAAAACCGGTGCCTGAGCTTGTCGAAGGCACCACTGTAAGAACGATGTGTACATCGTTCCCTTGTAAAGACGCACAATCGTGCGTCTCATCAATAAAACAATAAAACTTAACATTATGACAAACCTAACCATTGAACAAAAAAAAGATTACGCCAAACAACTCTTTCTCAACGATCCCGGAATCACGCAAGCCGAAATCGCTGAAAAAGTTGGCGTCTCCAAAGTAACCATCTGCAAATGGGTCAAAGACGGCAAATGGCAGGAATTGCAAGCTTCTTTATTGATAGGCAAGGAGGAACAACTCGCTCGCCTTTACAAACAGTTGCGACTCCTCAACGATGCCATCGAAAACAAAGAAGACCAAAAATTCGCCACCTCTAAGGAAGCCGATGCCATTCTAAAACTTACCGTCGCCATCAAAAATCTCGAAACAGAAACCAATATCGCAGAAAAAATGGCTACAGGCAAAGAATTTCTTGCTTTCGTAAGAAAAACATCCGGCTTCGAACTTAGCAAAGATGTCGCCAAATTGTTCAACGCTTATATCAAATCTTGTTTATAATGGCCAAGCTCAGAAAACCTACCGACAAGCAGCTCCTGCAAGACTGGGAAGCCTACTACAATCAGTTTATTGCCGATGTGGAAGTTGACTCTTCCGAAACCGAATTCCAGAAGCAGCAACGCATCACCCGCTTGGAAGCATCTCCCGAAGACTGGTTCAAATACTATTTCCCCAAATATTGCACGGCCGAACCGGCTTCATTTCATATCTCCGCCACCAAACGCCTCCTCGCTCATCCCCGTTGGTACGAAGTCCGGGCGTGGAGTAGAGAGTTGGCAAAATCCGCCCGCTCCATGTTCGAAGTCTTATATCTTGCCTTAACCGGAAAAGTGTGCAATTTCCTCCTCGTCTCCAGCTCCTTCGACAATGCCTGCAGACTGCTCTTGCCTTTTATGATGCAGTTGGAAAAAAATCTCCGCATCATCAACGACTACGGCGAACAGCAAACCATCGGCCACTGGGAAGCCAATGAATTTATTGCCAAATGCGGTTGCTCTTTCCGGGCATTGGGTGCAGGGCAGTCGCCCCGTGGTACCCGCAACGAAGCCAAACGCCCTGATTTCATTCTCATTGACGATATCGATACCGACGAGGAATGCCGAAATCCCGACCGTATCAAGCAAAAATGGGACTGGATAGAACAAGCCTTAATTCCGACAATATCAGTATCAGGTGACGCCCGCATACTGTTCAATGGCAACATTATCGCCAAAGACTGTTGCATCGCCCGTGCCGGTAAAGTCGCCGACAAGTTCGACATTGTCAACATCCGCGACAAACACGGCAAGAGCTCTTGGAGCAAAAACACCGAAGAGGATATCGACTTTATCCTTTCCAAAATCTCCACCCGTGCCGCTCAACAGGAATACTTCAACAATCCTCTCTCCGAAGGTGACGTCTTCAAAGAACTCACCTTCGCCAAAATACCCAACTTAAACCGCTTCAAACACATTATCGTCTATGGTGACCCTTCTCCCTCCAACTCCAAAAACAAAGCAGGCTCCATGAAAGCCATTGCCGCTATTGGTGTTTTGGACGGTATTTACTATGTCATTGCCTGCCGCGTAGATAGAGCCACCAACGCAGAATTTGTCGATTGGTTCTACCTCATCAACCAACAACTCGGCACCACCTCTGCTCAAATCTACAACTTTATTGAAAACAACAAACTACAAGACCCCTTTTATCAACAGGTATTTATCCCTTTGTTTGTTGCAAAAGCCAAAGAAAAAGGCTATTATCTCAATATTGTTCCCGATACAAGAATTAAGCCCGACAAATTCAGCCGTATTGAAGGCAACCTCGAACCCCTCAACCGCAATGGAAGACTCCTCTTCAACGAAGCTGAACACAGCAATCCTCACATGCAGCGGCTTGAGGAACAATTCCTCCTCATCACCCCGCAACTAAAAGCTCCTGCCGACGGCGTAGATGCTGTCGAAGGTGCCGTCTTTATCGCAACTCAAAAATTAAGACAAACTTCCGCCGAACAGCTGCTCATCGGCAACAGACCTAAAAACAAACGTAGAGTATAAATGTAAAGACGCACAATGGTGCGTCTCCAAATAAAACAAACAACAAATTAAAATAAACAAAAATGATTAAAGTATGGAAACGATTTTTCAGGTACATGCAGGTACGAAACGCCATCCGTCATGCCGACAGGATGAAAAAATTAACAGGAAAACAACACTTTGTTATACAAGTATTCAACAAAATAAGGGTCTACGACCGCTCTCACATCAATTGGCTCATCGCCAAGAAGGTGCTGCACCCTCGTCTCAAAAACCATTACGAACTTACTAAAATTTGTATCTATTACACTCGGTAAGGACGATGTGCACATCGTCCCCTTGTAAAGACGCACAATTGTGCGTCTCATCAATAAAACAATAAAATATAAAAAAAGTAAATTATGGCATATCTTACTATTCAAGACCTCCATCGAGGCATACATCGTGAAGTGCTTTCCGTTATCTCCCGCTCCGAGGACAACGCCCTCCATGCCATTGCGGAAGCTCAAGCGGAAGTAGAATCCTATCTCACCGCCCGCTACGATATCCGTTCCGAATGGAACCGCTCCGGCGATGACAGATGTACCATGGTCGTTAAACTCGTCCGCGACATCGCCATCTACAATTGCTACAATATCTCCAATCCTGTCAATATGCCCGAATCCCGTCGCGACGCCTACAAGGATGCTATCTCCTTCCTTAAAGAGGTGCAAGCCGAAAGAGCTTCTATTGACGGACTGACTCGAAAAACCGGAACTACCGGAACTTCTTCCTATGTTTCTTTCGGTGGCAATATCAAACGTAAAAATCAATTTTAATCCCGGTGCCTGAGCCTGACAAAGGCACCTCCTGTACGGACGTGCCATGGTGCGTCCCCACCATTAAAACAAAAATAGTACGGACGTGCCACGGTGCGTCCCCACCATTAAAACAATAAAACATTAACATTATGGCAATAAAACATTCTAAACCTAAAAAACCGGACAATGTAATCGTCCACAACATCAACATCATCAATCCTCCCCACAATACGCAGGATATTCAAATGTGGAAACAGGCTATTCGTGCCTTTGAAAATATCAACAATCCCTCACGTATGCTCTTGTACGACCTCTATGATGACATCCTCTTAGACGGTCAAATTGAAGCTACTTGGGGCAAACGGCAGGATGCCGTCCTCAACCAGGAACTCATCTTCGTCCGCGATGGGGTAGAAGACGAACAAATAGGACGTCTGCTCAATTCTCCCGACATGCGGGTCATTGTCAAAGAGCTGCACAACGCCATCGCTTGGGGTTATACCCTCATTCAGATTAACAACATCTATTTTGATGAGACTGAAGAAGTGTATAAAATAGATTTCGACCTCATCCCGCGTAAGCACGTTCATCCGGAAGACGGCTTTGAATGTATCAGCCGCCAGCAATCCATGGCTACCAAAGACTGGATGTATATGGAGCAGCCTTTGGCCAACTATATGCTTTGGGCAGGTGAGCCTTACGACAAAGGCCTTTTCGCCAAGGCCGCTCAATATGTCATCTACAAACGCGGTGGCTTCGGCGACTGGAGCCAGTTCGCCGAAATGTTCGGCATGCCATTCCGTGAACTCATCTACGACGACTACGATGAAGCCACCCGGGCAAAACTCGAACAAGGTCTCCAAGAATGGGGAGCTGCCTGTTATTCCTTGCACCCTCGTAGCACAGAATTAAAAATACACCCCACCGGCGGTTCCACCGGCTCCAACGAAGTTTATGACAAACTCATTGCCGCCTGCGACGCTTCCATCTCCAAAACCATCCTCGGCAACACCCTCACCACCGAACAAGGCGAAAACGGTGCCCGTTCCCTCGGAGAAGTCCACAAAGAAGTCGAAGATGCCAAAACCGCCAGCGACAAGCAGTTTATTCTCGCTATCCTCAACACCAAGTTCAGAGCCATACTCAAACATTTCGGCTTTAATATCTCCGGTGGCGATATCTGGTACCGATCACAAGGTAAAGATTGGACAGAACTCCAAACCAAATGGAATGTCATCAACTCCATCTCCGACAAACTTCCTGTTGATGACGACTATATCTACGAGGAATTTGACATACCAAAACCCGACAACTATGAGCAATTAAAACAGGAATTGAAAATGCAACATTCTTTCAACCCCTTTGAAAGCTCTTTGCAAAACCCTTTAAACGTAAAGACGCACAATGGTGCGTCTCACCAACATCTTGTCAACAATTCAGGAATGTCTTTGTGGGAAAGGATACACCGTTTTTTCGTGCAATCCCCCGGCAGAATGGGGGAATTGAATGGAAAAGCCCGCACGCTGACAAATCAGAACAACCTCAATGAGGCTTTGGCTTTAAGAGTGTGGAACGGTGAAACGGAAGACTGGGATACTGAACTTTTCTTTTTCATCGCCGACAATCTGCTGTCCGCTTTAGACAAAAGCTTCGTAAACCCGCAATTAGGGGCTTTTAATCAAATTGCCTACGATGCTCCCGATGACGTATTCAGAACTGCCTTGGAGCAAAACCTGTTCCACTTCTCGGCCGCTAAAACTTTGGCAGAAATACAAGCCTTGAACCAAGCACTCAACGAAGCAAAAGACTACAGCGACTTCCGCAAGCGAGCAGACAAAATCACAGACACTTTCAATCGCCGCTGGCAGCAAACCGAATACCAGTCCGCTGTCAATTGTGCCGAAAGTGCAAGTACTTTCCGCAGACTAAAAAGCAAGACCAAGCTTTTCCCTTATTGGGAATACAAGACCGCCGGCGATGACAAGGTAAGAGAGGAACATGCCGCTTTGGCTGGAACCATACTCCGACACGATGACCCCTTGTGGGATAGTATCTATCCGCCTAACGGATGGAAATGCAGATGCTATGTGGTGCCACGTATGCAAGAAGAAGCTAATGTATCTGAAGACAAGCAGCATGAAAAAGTAGCCGCCTACATGAAAACTAAAGACTGGCAAAACGCCATAGCACAGCACTGGAATATCAACCGAGCCAAACAAGGCATTGTCTTTGACGCCAACCAAATGTATATTCGCAAGTTCCCGGACAACGCTGCCGCTTATATGGACAAGATTAAACCCGACAAATGGGGCTTGGAAAACTCCATAAAAAAATGCCAGCAGCAAGCCCAAACAAGCACCACCAAATATGAAGGTACTGCTGAGGAGTTTTGGCAGGCAAACAAACAACTGATTGACGGCAAGGAATACCTTGTAGTGGAAGACTATAATGGCAGAAAATGGAGAATGGACAAAGACGATTTTGACAGACATACCACCAACAAAAGAAAAAAGAGAGCTTATAGAACAGAATATCTGTCTAATATTTTTGAGGTAGCAAAGAACCCGGATGAAGTTTGGTTAGGAAGAACAGACGAAGATAAAGGAAATAATATTAAAACAATTGATAACTATATTTTTATAAAACATTATAAAGACCAAACAATTGCTGTTGCTGGAAATGTCAAAAATGATAATTTACAATTAAAAACGTGGTTTCCTGTTTTAGATAAAAAGGTAAGACGAGGTTTGTTAATAAAAAAATAAGGACAGTAAACCGATATGAAAACAGACAGTCTAAAAGACATCTCGAGTTTAGCCCACAATACACTGTCCATTGGTATTGTCTTCACTGAACATCTCATATAGGCTCCACCTGCAAAAGTACAACAAAAAATTGATATAAAGATGAAAACGATAAAAAATATTTTAAAAAACATAGGATACGGCATCATGCTTATTTTTGTAGCTCCGGCCGCAGTGATACATATTGCCTACAGAATTTGGTATTTTAAGCATTTTATTCTCCGACAAAACGGTCAAACAAACATAGAAATAGAGAAACAAGAGAAATAACTATGGCCACGATACTGATACGAAATGAAAAGATATCATTTTTACTTTTCTTGGCTTCGGCTGTAAATCCGCCGTTCGATAAAAAGTCCTTGCCAAGTTCGGTAATAACATATCTGTCTTTATATCGTTTGGAATATGTTAGATATTCACATCTAATCAAATATCCTATCATTTTCCATATTTTTTCCTCTTCTTCTGTGATATGGGCATGGTCTTTTATCGAAAAAATCAAGCCGTCTTTTTTGCTTGCTTCTTGCAATGCAGCATCTTTTTCCAATGCCCATTCTATGTTGTTGCCATAAAATATTTTTAACAAAACCTTCATATTGCAAAATTACAATAAAAAAACAAAAAAAAATGAAAAAAGTACATTTAGTTTTAAAACACAAATGGTATGATATGATAGCCAGCGGAGTTAAACAAGAAGAGTATCGTAACAACACCCCTCGCTATCAGGACATGCTTAATAACGCAACGCATGTTGTGCTGCATCGTGGTTATACAAAAACAACTCTTGAAAAGGAAATTGACAATATGCGACTTGGCTTTGGCAATCCTCAATGGGGAGCCCCAGAAGATAGCGAGGTGATTTGCATTAAACTAAAATAATTATGACACCGCAAGAATTAACAAAAAAACTAAAGACAGTTGCCAAGGAGATACAGCACGATTGTGCGAACATTATCGCAGAAACTTCTGTAGAATACTTCAAGGACTCTTTCAAAAGAAAAGCCTTCAACGGTCGCAGTTGGAAAAGGACAGTCAAGCGTACCGGCTCCACTTTGATAGAATCCGGCAACCTCATGAACTCCATCCGTCCTACGGAGGTTACAGACAAAAAAGTGGTCATCGCTGCCGGCAATGAAAAGGTCGCATACGCTCGTGTCCACAACGAAGGTGGCGTACAGTATGTAAAACCTCACCACAGAACCGGCAGAAACGGCAAACGTCATCAAGTGAAAGCTTACTCCTACAAAGCAACAAAACGACAATTCATGGGACAAAGCCAAGAATTGAATAAATTGATACAAGAACGAATTGAAAAACATTTAAACCAACTTTTAAAATGAAGATATTTTTTAAATCAGATTTTGAACTCATCGAGCACTTTCTCGATGCCAACGGAGACCCTCTCGATATTTCCGAGCTGAACATCTCCCTTTGTTACCAAACCGACAAGTTTTCCTCCTATCACGCTCATTTCTATCAAGGAGCAGGAGAAAAATGTTACATTGACCCCGAAGACCATTCAAAACTCCATGTAACTTTTGCCGGACACTGTCTCGGCCCGGGCGTGCTTACCCGTACCATCACTTTCGCTGTCGCCAACGACCATTTTCCCGACGACACCCAAAACATCCGGACCAAAGAGCTTACTTCCGTTGAACTTGTCAATCTCGGCGGTAACGCATCTCCTTATTCTTCTGTTGAAAACACGGCTCCGCTCGTGCTCTTCAACCACGCTAACGCCACCCATCGCGACGACCCCGACCAGCATCCCATCTCTGCCATCTCCGGTCTGCAGTCCGCTCTCGACAATGCAGGGCGTATCACCCTTACTGACTTCCTCAACAATCCGGCTGCTTCCGGTATCGATGCAGACGAATGCTCTTTCATTGGCCGCAATACCCGTTCTGCTCTCACTTCCGACAGCTCTTGGAACATCAAAACTCTTGCCTACAAAAACGGGCAACTCGCCATCAGGGCATTCTCCGGTGTAGCTTGGAACAACAGATATCAATTATTAATCCCCGCCAATGAATAACCCCTACAGACACACAATCGTGCGTCTAATCAATAAAATAATAAAACATTAACAACTAAATAAACATAACAATGACACAGATTTTAATCAATTACACAAAAGACGAAAATAGCGAACAAATGGCTATCATGACAACCGACCAAGACGGAAAAACGCATTCCGCTGTCATCCGCAATCAAGAAGCCGCCTCATTGGCAGAAAGTATCTTATCAATCTTAAACTCCAACAACAATGAAACGGTATAAAGCTATAGCATCCGGTGCATGGTCCGATTTGACCACATGGCAAGACGACGGAAACGGCAGCTTTCAGGCAAGCACCGTTCTTCCATCCTCTGCTGATGAAGTGTATTGCAATGGATTCGTGATAGATGTAGTAAGTGGTACCTATCAAGTTGCCTTGATAAGCAACGGCGAATCCTCCAACCAAGACAACGAGCCTGTCAATGTTGGAGGCTATTTGAGAATGGCAAACGATAGCAACAAAACCTGCTATTTTATTGCCGATTGCTATAACTATTCTACCTGTTTATTACAAGCCGCTATGGCATCCTCTCGTACACATATTATATCTATAACCGGCAATTGCTACAACTATTCCGGCATTTTTATTACAACATCTGCCGGTGTTAATGTTCGAAGATGCACGCTAACCATCACCGGCAACGTGGTTTCGCAAGGCTCGTATCTTTTGGATATATCCGGAACGGGCACCGTGAATTTAAATTCCGGTGTAACCATCAATGGCAATGTAAATGCAAATAGTACTATCTTTTACAATGCAAACGGAAATGCCGGATATATTGCCATAAATGGTAACGTGGTAAAAAATGGAGGCAATTTCGGCAATACCAACAATGGTAGAAGTATCAACGGGTCTCTACATCTAACTGCAAACAGTACGCAATCGATTGAAGTTAACAATGGGGAAATCATCAATGCCTTCTGGCTCTCCGCCGGACATACCGGCAATGTTACCAAATATCGTATCATATTGGACAATCAAGAGTGGTTTCTTCCGAGTGATATCACCAATGGACTTCCACAGGCAAGCGATGTAAGACAGGGAACTACTTTCGGTCTCAACAATGTCTTTACCGGAACGCTTGACTTGCCGCAACCTGCCAACGTCGTAAAAGATGTCAGCTATGACAACAATACCAAAACCGGCACTTATGCTGTCAGCATCAGTCCGCAGGACATTTCCGATGCCCTCACCGCCTACGGTGCCGCCAAGGCTTCCGACTTGAGCGGTTTAAGCACCTTGAAGCTTGCCGACATTGCCACTGCTTTGGCCAACTATGGTGCTGCCAAAGGCAGCCAGCTCAACGGTTTGTCAACACTCACAAGCAACGACATCGCCACTGCTTTGGCAACTTATGCCGTCGCCAAGACTTCCGACTTGAGCGGTTTAAGCACCTTGAAGCTTGCCGACATTGCCACCGCTCTCGCTAACTACGGTGCTGCCAAAGGCAGCCAGCTCAACGGCATGTCAACACTCACAAGCAACGACATCGCCACTGCTTTGGCAACTTATGCCGTCGCCAAGACTTCCGACTTGAGCGGTTTAAGCACCTTGAAGCTTGCCGATATTGCCACCGCTCTCGCTAACTATGGTGCTGCCAAAGGCAGCCAGCTCAACGGTTTGTCAACACTCACAAGCAACGACATCGCCGCTGCTTTGGCCAACTACGGCACCTGTAAAACATCCGACCTCAGCAGTATTTCTATCAGCACAGAAGATATTTTGACGGCTTTAACCGCCTACGGCACCGCCAAAGACAGCGATATCTATGCCATAGCCCAGCTGCTGCAGACCGTTAAAAACAGTCAGGTTTCCCGCGAATTTTTAATACATCTTTTAGGAGAATAGCCTTATGAAAAAGCAATTATACTTAGACATTGTAGAGCACTTAAAGACCATCACCAACTCCGATGGGGAAGCTTTGTTCCAACATTTCGACCTATGGAACCAGCAGGTGGCGTTTTTAGAAGAGGAAACACCATTCAATTTGCCGGCTGTGTTTGTGGAGTTCACTCCGCACACTTGGCAAACACTCGGCAACCGCAAACAAGCCGCCGACCTTACCGTCCGCCTGCATATCGTCACGCAATGGTTTTCCGACACCGCCGACTATGTTCCGGAGGAATTCATGCTGCAGGCGGTGGCCTATCTCGACATCATCGACAAGGTGGTGGCAGCCATGCAGAACTTCGCACCGACAAACGCTAACAGTTGGATGCGAACCCGCTCCATCCCCAACCACGACCATGGACGTTATGTCGATTCCATAGAGGAATATGTCTGCAACATTGTGGACACCTCTGCCGTGCCACAACCACAGTTCATAACCGTCAATCCGGTGGTCATAAAAGAATAGTGCTTCGCACTTCTTTCTTGTTAGAAAAAAGCGACCGCAAAGGGTCGCTTTTTAGTTTTTCTTACGTTTTTTTTATTTTTTAATTGCTATTTAAAAATTTTTTTATAATTTTGCAAAAAGTTTAATCGGGTAAAACTTTAACAAGCAATGACAATCTTTGAAATCATCATCACAGCAATTTCGTCCCTCGCTACAATAGGTGTTTTTACTGCTTTATATCGTATTGGAAAGAAAATAGGACATTTTGAAGAATCGGCAAAAAACCTAAACAATTCCATAGAAAAACTGCCTTGTGGACAACGTGCTACCGAAATGCAGAATATTCATGATGATGTTTTGGCTATCAAAACTTTTTTGGCAACAAAACATAAAAATACCGAGGCCGTTTGGGGATTAAAACATAGTCCGACAACACTAAATGAAAATGGAGAAAAACTATTTAACAGCATCAACGGTAAGGATTTCCTTGAAAAGAATAAAGATTTTTTATTAAAAAAATTATCTGAAAAAAATCCAAAAACCGCTCTCGATGTAGAAACAGAATCGCATTCTATACTCATTGAAAATACTGACAACGATATTTTTAATGGTTTGAAAAATTGGGTATACAATAGTCCTACTATGTCTATTAAAGACAAAGATGAAATAAAAGAATATACCATTACTTTGTATGATGTATGCTATGTATTGAGCATCCCGCTTCGAGATATGTATTTGCAATTGCATCCGGAAATTTTGCAAAGTGAAAATCAACAATAAATAGCACACTATTACGCTTTAGGCCTACGCTTTTGCCTTACATATATTACGCAACTGCCTTACCCTAAAGCCAAGCATAAAAAAAGCCACCTTGTCGGGTGGCTTTATCTTTATTTGCATTGTTTCAAGGCCCTTGTCAGCTCTTGCAGCTGGAAGCAGTCTTCCGCCGTCTCGTCGCTGCCGCAACGCTCCTTGTCGCGTATCACGTACTGCATGTAGTCAAACAGTACCCGCTCCAATATCTCCGCCATCTCTTCCGGTGTGATGTCCTCTATGAAAAATCGCTCTATCGCTTGCAAATTCCCTTTCATAACGCACCTCCTTTCTCTTCTCCGGTGCCTGAGCTTGTCGAAGGCACCTCTTGTACGGACGATGTGTACATCGTCCCCTCTTCTTCCAATATATCCACCAAGGGCAAGCCTTCTTTTTCCGCAGGCTTCATCCGTAAGCACAGATAGCTACTCAATACACTCGGCTTCAATCGGTCCAACATGTCAAACAAGTCCTCCATATTCACCTGCAGCAGCAGCGTCTCCCCAATTCCTTTATAGTGCTTGCACTTTATCTGTAATCTCATCTGGCACCTCCTTCCTCCCTCGTTTTGCAGTAGCATATCAGCGGATCCATGCCGCGGTTTTGGCAGTAGTTCACACACTGGCTGACGCTATCGAACTCTATATGCACCTTGTTGTCGGTTATCTCGGTGTATTCCAATATCACCTTGGCGCTTCCCTTGGGGAAATACACCTTCGCGTGCTTGTCCGGATAGAAAACAGTCGGGATATCCGATTCCATAGCGGTGGCTTCGGCAGGCTCAGCCACCGGTGATGATGTGTACATCGTTTCTTTTCCTCTTTCTAACATAGTTCACCTCCTTCCTGCAGCATAGGGCATTTGTTTTTGCGTGCGTTCTGGTTGCCGAGCTGGCCACCGCGACCGCTTGTACCTGTTATCCGCAGCGGGGGCAGGTGTGGTGGCAGATGCCGCCCGTCCGGCGACCCCTCCTGCAGCAGCAGCCGTCTTGCCATCTCTTTGGGTTCGTTGTAGAGCATGAACTCGCCTCGACGCTGCCATGCCCGCTGGTACAGTGCCCGCAGCACCTTCGCATTGCGGCTGTAGCCGTTGAGGGTGTTTTGCACCGTGATAACGCTGACACCTAACTGCATGGCTATCTCCCGCTGGTCCCCGCGGACAAGGCTCTCTCCGATGAGCCACAGCAGCTCCATCAAATCCTTGTTGACAAGCTC
>JAEEGL013986717.1_pt1 | contig 28902 bp, 24 predicted proteins | sample 9134231 | NCBI WGS metagenome assembly JAEEGL01 (sample SAMN16246548, study PRJNA631951) | gut metagenome | biome: gut microbiome; feature: rumen; material: fiber-attached | host: Bos | place: Iran: Karaj | collected 2018-10 | reverse complement strand
CTTCTGAAACTACTGTACCATATCTTGTAGTTGATAACGATGTTTCCCACATTGTACCTAATTCAGATTCATCCCCTATTGCTGCATAAATCTTACCATCTACATAATAAATATACCAGCTAATATACCAATCCTTTGAATCAATATAATCACGCTCGTAATCATCGTCATAAGGCTGAACTAACGAATAATATGTATCATATTCTAAAAATGGATACTTAATATCATCTTTAGTAACATTTATATGATAACCATCAGAAGTGCCTGTTTCTGATAAGCTATAACCATATTTACTAACATTATTCAATGCAATTATATCATTAACTCTTTGTGTTCTTTGCGTTCTTTGTAAATCTTTTAGTTTATCAGTTATAAATTCTCTATTTTCTAATTCTGTTATAAAATCATAATATGAATATAATTTATCATCTGTAATTTGAATAGTATTGCTACCTACTATAATCTTATTAAATAAAGTATATCCACTTACAGCAATTAAAACTACTATAATTGATACTATTAAAATTTTATATTTATTAAATAAAACTTTAATATCATTATTATTATTTTCTAAACTAAAAATAATATTATTCACTACCTCAGGAAGCATAAAAATAACAAAAACAACAGCCGTTACTATTAATTTACTTAATATATTTACATGCCCTGTAGAATAATCTCTAAATATATTTAATACATCTACATAAACTAAAAGAAATAATACTATTCCAAATAATATAATCGCTATCTTATTGGCTTTAATGCATATATTTGATTTAGTTTTTCCCTTTAAATATTGAAGTGTAGAAAAACCTGAAACCAATAATGGCGATGTCAATACAATCATTATTACCATTATAATCTTTAAAAAGGCTTTTCCTAATTCGTCCCAACTATTTTCTCTAGATGGTGTATTTAACGAATTAAATGAAAAAACTGTTATAAGTAGAATAGTCAATGCTCCAATAACAATCATAATTATTGAGTTTATCTTTAGTAATTTTTTATTCATATAAACCTCTTTATAATTATTCTATATTCAAATAAATTATATATTAAATTTTAAATATTGAACATTTGATTTTTAATTATATTATTATTTTAAAATATATACAAGATATTTTAAAATTATTTTCTATTGCATTACTTTTTTATTATTGCTTTTATAAATTCTTTAAATAGTGGTGCTGGTCTATCTGGCCTTGATTTGAATTCAGGATGGAATTGTGAAGCTATAAAGAACTTGTTTGATGGTAATTCTACAATCTCTACTAATTCTCCATCTGGAGACAATCCTGAGCAAATTAAACCATGTTCTTCTAATTGTTCTTTAAAAGAATTATTATATTCATATCTATGTCTATGTCTTTCAGATATTAATTCTTTATTATAAATTTTATATGCTAAACTATCTTTTTTTATTTTACATGGATATGCTCCAAGTCTCATTGTTCCACCTTTTTTAGTAACATTCTTTTGTGTCTCCATAATATGAATTACTTGGTTTTGACTTTTATCATCAAACTCTTGTGAGTTAGCATCTTTTAAACCTAATACATCTCTTGCAAATTCTACAACAGCCATCTGCATACCTAAGCAAATTCCTAAAAATGGAATATTGTTTTCTCTTGCATATTTTATTGCTTCAATTTTGCCATCTATTCCCCTATTTCCAAATCCACCTGGTACTAATATACCATTATACTTACTTAAAATATCGCCTGCAGTACTACTATTTATTTTTTCACAATCAACTAAATCAATATTTACCTTGGTATTATTTGCAAAACCGCCATGCTTTAAACTCTCAATTACTGATAAATAAGAATCTTCTAAATCAACATATTTACCAACTATTGCAACATTTGCGTTTTTATCTTCTAAGTTTTTAATCTTATCTAATAACTCAATCCAGTTCGCATTATTTGGCTTATTATTTAGCTGTAATTTTTCACAAACAGATTCTGCTAAACCTTCATTTTCTAGCATAATTGGAACTTCATATAAATTACTTACTGTTGAATTTTCAATTATGTTTTTCTCTTTTACATTGCAAAACATTGCCATTTTTTCTTTCATGTTTTGCGGGATAGTAGTATCAGAACGGCAAACCAATATATCTGGCTTTATTCCTAAGCTTTGCAATTCTTTTACAGAGTGCTGTGTAGGCTTTGATTTTAACTCATTTGAACCAGAAATAAATGGTAATAATGTAACATGAAGATATATAACATCATGTTCATCTTGCTCTATTCCAACTTGTCTAATAGCTTCTAAAAATGGTAAACTTTCTATATCTCCAACTGTTCCACCTATTTCAGCAATAACAATATCTATATCACTATTTTTAAAACCATATAACTTTTCTTTTATTTGATTAGTAATATGAGGAATTACTTGAACTGTTTTTCCAAGATAATCTCCTCTTCTTTCCTTTTCAATTACTTCAGAATAAATCTTTCCTGTTGTAATGCTTGAATTCTTAGTTAAGTTCTCATCAATAAATCTTTCATAATGACCCAAGTCCAAGTCAGTTTCAGCACCATCATCAGTTACAAATACTTCTCCATGTTCACGTGGATTCATAGTACCTGGATCAACATTTATATAAGGATCAAACTTTTGAGCTGTTACCTTATATCCTCTATTTTTTAATAATCGTCCTAAAGACGCAACAGTTATACCTTTACCTAAACCTGATACAACTCCACCTGTTACAAAAATAAACTTCGTTCCCATAATCCAACACCTCTCATTCTGCCCTATTAAAACAAAAAAATAGATTTAAAAAATTGCCCAATAGGGTGTTTTTTTTAAATCTATCATATAAATTTTATAACATATTTAAATAAATTAGTCAATAAAAAAATAAAAAACGATGAAGCAAATTCTTCATCGTTTGGTGCAGATGGCCGGAATCGAACCGGCACGGATTATTCGTCCGCAGGATTTTAAGTCCTGTGCGTCTACCAATTCCGCCACATCTGCATTTTGGTAGAAATCAGTTTATCACTGACAAAAATTATTATACAAAAAATACATTCATTTGTCAAGAAAAACAAATAAATTTTTTAAAATTATTAGTTTATCTTTAAATATTGGGCGCGAATAATCGCGCCCTTTAATAAATTATAAACTAAATTTATAAACTAGTTATTATCATCATTATATATATCTGACATATCTGAGAATGTACTTGGATTTGTAACATTCATTTCATCACTAGATATTTCATCATCAAATGTGAATTCATCACTAAATTTTTCTTTAAAAATACTAAATACTGCTTCAACTGTTTCTTGATCTTCAACAGCAGAATATACTTCATCTTCACCTTCAGAATCGTCAACTCTTAAAATAACTACTGTTGAGCCATCATTTTCTTCTTCACTATCTGCAGGTAATAATACTACGTATTGTTCTCCTTCGTATTCTATTAAATCTAAAAACTCAAAATTAGAAGCATTTCCATTTTCATCTGTTAAAGAAAATACATTTTCATCATCGATTGGGTCTACTTCTCCATTTTCAACTACATCTAATTCATCATTTTCAACTGGATTTAATTCGTCGTCCATCGTTTACTCCTTTCTATTTTTCATCCTATTCATATAAGTTTCTAAAATATATACAGCTGCCAAAGTATCTTCTACTTGCTTTTTCTTAGAAGCTTTAACATCTAAAAAATTAAGTGTTTTTTGACTACTTACTGTTGTTAATCTTTCATCAATTGTATCTATTTTTAGTTTATTATATTTACACTTTAATTTGTGGATAAATTTTTCGGTAACCTCTGCTCTTATTGTTGCACTACCATCCATATTAAGTGGCATTCCCACTACTATTGTATCAACATCTGAATATTGCTGTAAAACTTCATCCAAACGTTTTAACAATACTTTATCACTGCCTTTATGGAATACTGTTTCAAGCCCTTGTGCTGTAATACCAAGTGCATCTGTTACTGCTAATCCACATTTTGAATCACCATAATCTATAGCTAAAATTCGCATTTTATTCTTCCAAGCCTATATAATTTTTAACCATTTTTTCTAATAGCTCGTCACGTTCTATCATGCGAATTAAATTTCTTGCATTATTATGACTTGTAATGTATGTAGGATCACCAGATAATACATAACCTACTATTTGATTAATTGGGTTATATCCCTTTTCTACAAGTGCTTGATATACTTCTTTAAGTATTTCTCTAGCTCTTGCATTCTTATCTTTTTCCACCTGGAAACTCATTGTTTTATCCATTGCCATAACTTTTTTCCTCCAAACTTTTGGTAAACAAATTATTATGCCTACCCAATTTTCTAGTAATATACCATTATATTATTAAGATAACCTTAAATATAATTTATCTGATTCTCTGCTTTATCAGCTTGATCTATGTATTCTTCTAATTTCTTAGCAAGTTTTTCTAATCCTGTTCCTTTGTAGTATGTACTTGTTACGAAATTAATCTTTGGTGATGCTTCTTTTCTTTCTGTTGTTTCTTTGATTCTTACTTTTTTACCTTGTATTGTATGAATTGTTTCAACCTCTTCTGGCTCTTCTACAATTTGCATATCTTCCATCTCAGCTTTAACATCTTTTAAGAATTCTTGCAAACTCTCTTGATCTACACCAGAAAATACAATTAAAAATTTTGGACCAAAGTATCTAACAAAAATGTATTGTGAACTCATTCTTTGTTTTACTATATTGCTTATTTCAGTAACTATTTCATTACCTATATTACGTCCACATTTATCATTTATATCTTCTAGATTTGCTATTCTAAACATTGTTACAGCACTTGTTGGGTATTGATCTATTGTACGTTTTGCAATACCATACAAGTATTCTGCTGAATGAAGTCCAGTAAATTTATCGATTCTATCAATATTTTCAATAGTATCTTGATAAGAAGTTGTTCTAATAACTGAAATAATATTTTCTTTAACTACTTCAATTACTGTTGTATCTAAGTTATCAAAAGCATGTGCTTTTCCTGACTCCATAATCCAATATCCAATGTAGATATTTTCAATGTATAATGGGAAAAACATAGCAGATTTTGCTCTACCCATTTCTGCTTTTTGATAAGGTAACTTTTCTTCTTCATTTTCAATAGTTACATATTTTGGTGTTGCTGTAGCTACACTATCTTGGAAGATTTCATCAGTATGCAAATTTGATAAAGTTTCATAATGCATTTTATCAACATTTGACGCCTTAATTGTGTATTCAGCACCATCGAAAACAACTATTGTTGAATATTTGATACCATACTTATCAATTACTATTTCATTAATTCTTCTTAACTTGTCGTCTACTGACTGGCTATCACCTGCAATAGTTAAGAACTCTTGAATTACAGATAGTTTATTTCTTCTTTCTTCTAAACTTTTGTAAGTCTCAATTTTCTTTTGTATTTGAATGTTATAAACAATCAATACAATGATTGCAATCAGTAGAATTGCTATAACTAGTATAATCATTTTTTACCTCTTTATACTTGTAATTATAAATTACTTCATTCCTGGAACAACGCTTGTATTTCCTGCAAATCCTGCATTAGGTTTACCATAAGATTGTTTACTAATTAATGGATAAACCATTTCTCCTAATGTTTTTAATTTTGCTATAAAGCTTTGTGAATATCCTGATAAACTAACATTGCAATTTACCATTGACTCTAAGTATTTTGCATATGCTTTTTCATCAAATGGAATTTCACAATACTTAACCATATCTTTGTTGAATAGTTCTGTCATAAAACTCATTGCTGGGTCATTATAGAATGACATACCACCAATTAATAACTTAGTTGTAAGGCTTCCAACACGCATGTTTTTATTAATAACTACTCTTATTTTTTCAGGCTCTAACACACCTTGTGTTTTTAAATCTCTTAAGAATGATGTTAGTGGCTGAATTGTTAATATATCTAATGATTGAACTAAATATATTTCTTGTGCTAATGCAAAATATGATGGATCTGTTGAGTAATCACAATCTATTAAAACAACAGAATGATTTTGCACTATTGTAGATAATATTTGTTCAGCATTTGAATAATCTTTTCCATCATTTGGAAGAGCTGTATAAACTGTTAAATTATGATCAACATGTAAACCATTGCTTCTTCCTGAACGTAAGTCCTCTATTGATGTATAAGCTATTTTTCTTAATTCTTCTTCATTCTTAGTATAGATATAATATGAATTTTTATTCTTAGTCATATCTAATATTGCTGTATTTATACCAATTGATGAGAATAATGCAGCTAAATTATTTACTAAGAATGATGTACCATTTTTAGTTGTACCAATAAATGTTACTACCTTTTTGTCTGATGTTAGTAAACCATTAAATGTACTCATTGAATAATCAACTTTTGGTTTCAAGCTTTGTGCTTGTGTACTTGCAAAAGTATTATTATTATCATAAGCATTATAATTAATTTGACTCTCATCAATATTTGGAGTATTAGCATTATAATCATTGTAATAGCTTTGAGCTGTTTGACCTTGTTGTAAATTTGCATCTACAACTGGTGGATTTATACCTGGTGTCAAACCAGCATCTGGCATATTCATATCTAATCCTTCAAGAGGATCCATATTATCTAATTCATCTAATCCTGGAATTGAAACTGCATCAGTTCCTGGAATATCCATTCCTGGTAATGGTTGATTTAAATCTAAACCTGGAATTGGTTCATCCATTCCTGGCATTGCTGTATCTTCCATACCTGGTAATGGTTGGTTCATATCTAAACCTGGAATTGGCTCTTCCATTCCTGAAACTGCTGTATCATCCATACCTGGTAGTGGTTGATTCATATCTAAGCCTGGAATTGGTTCTTCCATTCCTGGTATTGCTGTTTCTTCCATTCCTGGTAATGGCTGATTCATATCTAAACCTGGCATTGGTTCAGAAGTATCAAGTCCTGGAATATTAGTTTCATCTCCTGGAATTGGTTCACTATCTAAACCTGGAATCATTTCATCATCAGATGGCATTTCAGGTACTACAAGTTGTTCTGGAACTTGTGGAGCTACTGGTTCTTGTGGTACAACTGGTTGTTCTGGAACCTGTGGCATTTCAGGTGCTTGCATATTTACAGCTACATCATCTAAACCTGGAATTGGCTCATCCATTCCTGGTATTGTTGTATCTTCCATTCCTGGTAATGGTTGGTTCATATCTAAACCTGGAACTGCATCTGACATTCCTGGTAAATCTGGAATATTCAAATCATCTAATCCTGGAATACTTGGTTCTTCTGGTGCTGCAGGTTGTACTGGAGCTTGTGGAGCTACTGGTATTTCAGGTGCAACAGGTTGCTGTGGAACTTGTGGAGCTACTGGTTCTTGTGGTACAACTGGTTGTTCTGGAACCTGTGGCATTTCAGGTGCTTGCATATTTGCAGCCACACCATCTAAACCTGGGATTGACTCATCCATTCCTGGAATTGTTGTATTTTCCATTCCTGGTAATGGCATATCAACACCTGGTATTGGTTTTGAATCTAATCCAGGGATCATTTCATCATCACTTGGAATATTTGGAACTGCTGTATCCATACCTGGCATACTTGGTGCTTCAGGTGCTACAGGTTGTACTGGAGCTTGTGGAACAACTGGTATTTCAGGTGCTTGCATATTTGCAGTTACATCATCTAAACCTGGAATTGGCTCATCCATTCCTGGTAAATCTGGAACACTTAAATCATCCATTCCAGGCATACTTGGTGCCTCTGGTGCTTGTGGCATTTCAGGGGCTATAGGTTGCTGTGGAACTTGTGGTTGTTGTGGTGCTTGAGGAACATTTAAATCTGGTAGAATACTATTAATATCATCTTGTTCTACTGGATTTTCCTCTGTTTCACCAATTATATCGTCTAAACCTGGGATTGATGAATCCATTCCTGGTAAATCTGGAATTGTGATATCATCAAGTCCTGGTATTTCGTTATTTAAATCTGTTACATCTGGCACATCTGGAATTTCAGGCATACTAGGAGTTTGTGGTGCCTGTGGTTGTGTAGATCCTGTATTTGGTGCCTGTGGCGCACTTGGTTCAGTATCACCATACATCATTGGAATAGTACCATCATTATTTGCATCTTTAACTGGGTTACTTGGTGCTGGATTTTGATTCAAATCTGGATCCATCATTCCTGGAATATCATCTAAACCTGGAATCATTCCTGGAACACCATAAATATCTGGCGCATCAGGAGATCCTGGCATATTTGGGATGCCAGAAATATCTGGAATATTAGTATCTTCAACACCTGGCATTGTAACATCATCAGCAAGATAATTTAATCCTGGTAAATAATTATCAGCTGCTTGTACATTATTATAAATTGCATTATGATAATCTTTAACAGTATTAAAACCATTATTTGCTAGGTTTTGATTTGAAGATATTGGTCCATAATTAACTGTTTTACCAACACCAGATAAAATATTATTAAGATCTTTTAAATCTGGTAGAGCATTATTGATTGGGTCAACATTTACCCTTTGCTCTGAAATTGGATACTTACGTGGTCTTCCACGTTTTCCTTTTGGTTTTTGTTCTACTTCACTTACCATTTTTCTGGGTCTACCTCTCCCACGTTTTTCTTTTGTATTTTGTGTTTCATTCATATTTTGCATTTGTACTCCTATTATTGATTGTTCTCCTCCGCTGTGCCTTGAGGTTGCGCATTTGTTGGATTTGCTCCTTGTTCTGGTTGTCCTCCATTTTGTACTGCACCTCCTTGGTTATTTTGTTGTGGTGCTGGTTGTGCAACACCTTGTGCTCCTGGTTGTGGTCTTACTCCACCTTGCATCGCTTGTAATTTTTGAGCAATTATTGCTGCTTGACGTTGTGTAATAACTTTAATTTGCTCTGGTGTATATTTACTTTGTAAATTTGCTTTTTGAATTTGTAATTCTGCTTGTCTATATGCTATTGCTTTAATTTGCTCTGGTGTATATTGTCTCATTTGAGCAGCAGGTTGTTGTACTTGTGGATTTGGAATTTGTGTATTCATAGGTTGTTGTGGTGGCACTTGTTGTGGATTCATTCCATTTGGTGCAGCTTGTTGTGGTGCTCTTTGAACCATAGGTTGTTGAACTGGTTGCTGTGGTCTAATATTAATTGGTCTATTAATTTTACTTGTACGTACTGCATTTGGTATTACTATTGGACCATTAATCTTTTGAGATTGATCACCAATCATATTAATACTTAATCCTGCATTTTTAAGCATTTGCTCTTGTGGAATTTGTTGTCCAACACTACGCATTCCATTTACAAGCATTAACTCTTTATATTTTTGAGATTGTTCTTCTAATACAGCTCTTACTTTAATTGGTAAACAATTGATAATAATTTTTAATTGTTCATCAGTATATTGTGCAGCTATATTATTGAAACTCTCTGTATAACGTTCTGTACTTTTACCCAATTTTTTGAAGTGAGTTAAAATATTTTGTATTTCTAATTCACTAACTTCGTTTTCATTTTCAGCTCTATAACTTACATCATCTGAATCAATCTTATAATACATCTTTGCTTCTTTTTTACCACGTGGTCTTGAAATAAGCTTACATACTTGTTCCATACTACGATCTTGGCCTAATAAAGCATTATATATACCTAATCCAAATAATTTAACTAAGAAATTACTTCCTTTTTGTCTACGCTCTGTACATATTAACAATAGTGGAATTTCATTTCCGTTCATATCATGAGCTTCATCACTAATACTATCTAATTTTTCAAAAACAAATTTATCTATTGTATCATAATTATTATTTGCAAAAGGCTCTAAGTCCTCACTTATAACAATTCTGTCATATGTTTTATCTTTTTGAATTTCTTTTAATATAGCATTAAAATAGTATACATTTTTGTATGCTAATATTTCTTTAAAATCCTTTTGATATTTCTTGATAATTTTATCAGAAATTTCTTCACTACTAACTGCGAAAAGTATTTTCATTTGCTATCCCCTCCAACCATTAACTACAATTGCAAATATCAATGGTAGAACTTGGCATATTAATAAAATTGTAACGAAAGTTATTATCATACCAAATCCTTTATCTCTAACATCCAATTTTCTAATTCCTATTACATATTGATAAACTGAGCCAACAATTATACCAATAAAACATAAAGGAATACTATAAATTCTTACATTTGCTAAGATCATAGCCACAAATCCGTATGTTTTGCTACCATATCTGTCAATATAATCTTCTAACGTTGCTTTTGCTGATTCTTGCATATCTAATAAATCCGTAGTATGTTGCGAATTCAATGCTCTTTGTGCTTCTGATTCTGTTGTCTCAGCAAAAACGCATGAAAAGCTAAATATTACTAGTAATATCATTAGTATTGCACCAACTTTTTTTAGCATATTTATTTTCCTCCTCGGGCTATTCCCTATACAATTAATTACTATTATATCATACAATAATAATAAAAAAATATCAATAAAAAAAAGCAATTTTTTTTAATTTTTTTATTATTTTTTTTTATAATTTTTTATTATTTATTTTATTAATTTTTTATATTTTTTTGATATGCTCTTAAATGTTCAAATTTCAACACTTTCGAATTTTTTTATATTTTTTTAAAAATACATAAAAAAAATAATTAATAAAATATTTTTTATTAATTATTTTTTAATTTTTTATTTAATTTTTATACTTATTTTTTTATGATTTTTTTCACTAAATTTTTAATACTATTTTATTGTTTATTTTCACTTTCATTATTAGTATTTTCTTCAGTATTATTTTCTGTTTTATTTTCAGCACTGATTTCTTTAGTTTTATTTCTTTTGAAAAAACTCATTATTTTTTGGAAAATTGACATTTTTTGAATTTTTTCTTTATCTATAGGAAGACCATCTATACTTGCACTTAAACTTGCTATATCCTTAGGGTTTGCTTCCATATTTGAACTTACTTGTCTAAAATTAATTGGTTCAGGCTCTTTTTCTTCAACCTTTTCTTCTGATTTTACCTCTTGAGCTACATCATTATCTACTTGGACAGTCACTTCTGGTTCAACTACTTCTTGAATAACTGTTGCTTGTTGTGGCTTTGAAAAATCATAACTATCATCACTATTATTTTTAACTATTTCTGGCTCTTCACCGTCAGCCGTAGTAACTTCAACATTTTCTTTTGCAAATACATCAACACTATATTTTGCACGTAAAGCATCGCTTGATCTTTGTTGATTTAATTTCATTTGCTCCATTAATTCTTTACGACGTTCTTCATTTTCACACCAATATTTAACATGCAATACAGCAATTATTTCAAGTGTAAACTTTTTTAATCCTTGTGATTGCAATGGTTTTTTAGGATCCACATAAACATAAAAATCTGGATCTTTAAATTTTTCGAAAAAGTTTACCAATTTAAATGGTAACATATCAAAATATCTTTGATTCATATGATGAATAATATAATCAACTTCAGTATATGCCTGAATATCATCTAAAGTAACTACAACTCTCATTTGTTTTCCTCAACTATTTAAATTTCTTTTGTATTTTATCTTTCTAAATCTTGTTCTGGCTCTCCAATTTCTGTTTGGCCATTTTCTTTAATATCACTTACTATTTCTTCAACGGAACGAGGATCTTTTTCTAACGCCCTTTGTTGTTCTTGTATTTTTTTACCAGCTTCTAAAGTAGCATCTAACTCTGCTTCTAAAGCAACTCCCTCTGTAAATTCTGTTGAAATTGGTTCATTTGATTTTGCTTCTAATCTGAATTTTGCAATACATTCAACATTTTTTTCAACGCATTCCAAAAGTTCTTCATTTGACCAACCTTCAAATACATATCTGCCATCTAATGTATCAGGCTTAAATGGTGCTGGTCCATTATACTTACATTTGCTACCCTTTTGTACTCTATGTTCATCTAAAACTGTTTTAGCATCATCCATATAGAATACAACTGAGTATTCTTTAATATCTACATCGTCCATAATCTCACCTACTCTTTAGTATAAACTTTTACTTATTTATTTTATACATAAATAATAATTAATGCAATAGTAAATTAAAAATTTAAAATATTAGTTGCAAATAATTAGTAAACATAACTTCAAAATGGGCCCAAAAAAGAGATGCAATAAAAATTGCATCCCTAAAATAATTATCTACAATTATTTGTACAATTATTTTTTGTTAACAACTTCTTTTAAAGCTTTACCAGCTTTGAATACTGGAGCTTTTGAAGCAGGTATTTTGATTTCTTCTCTAGTTTGTGGGTTTCTTCCTTTTCTAGCAGCTCTTTTACGAACTTCGAAAGAACCAAATCCAACTAATTGTACTTTGTTACCTTTCTTTAAAGAATCTGTTACTACAGCTACGAATGCATTAACTGCTTCCTCTGCAGATTTTTTTGTGTCGCCTGTTTTAGCAGCGATTGCTGCGATTAATTCAGCTTTGTTCATTTTAAATTACCTCCATAAAAAGTATTTAAGATATTTGTAGATTACTATCTACTAATTTTGTTATTCTACAAAAATGCTTAAAATCCTTCTTTTTTAGAAAAATATTTTAAAAAAAGTTGAATTTTTAATACTTTTGTCGAACAACTATTATCTTTATACTATTATTCTAAGAAAATTTCAAGTCTTTTTTTAAAAAAAGTTGAAATTTTTTATTTTTTTTAACTTTTAATCTCCAAAAGTTATATTTTTTAAGTAAAAACTATTGTAATTTTTCCAATTTTGTTAGATAATATAAATGTATATTTTTGTATATTTACATACGGACATAATGCTTTTAAAAAATATTAATTTATATATAAATTTAGAAAGGACGGATTATTTTGAAATACATAGATAAGTTCCTTAAATTTTTAAAAACAGATAGAAATACTTTCTGTACATATATACTTACATTAATTACTATATATATATGTGTTGATAGAATAGTAGAAATAATTCTGATTGCTGCAACAGGTATGGGAGCCAATTATTGGGGCCCACTTGCTTACACTGCAGCTCTAGCTTGCCCAGTATTTGCTTTTTATTTCTCTTTTGCATCAAAATTCGTAACTGAAACATCTAAAAAGCTAACCTTTACATATATATATTTAATTGCTGTATATATTATTGTATGCTCAATGGCAATACAATGGGTAAATCAAATAGAATGGACAATCTTACTTGCAGTTCCACAATATAGCTACATAATATTAAACTTCTACGATTTAATTAAACCTGCAATGAGTGCATTTGCGTGGTACATTCCAATTGTTTCTTTCTGGCCTTTATTTAAATTTATATATATGAAAATAAACGATACAAAATTACTTAAAGATAGTATCAAAGATTATGGCGGAATTAATCTTAGCGAAAAGAAAGATGGCTTAGGCCCTTACTGCTGTGAAATGCTTTTATGCAAAGATAAAGTATCAGGCAAAATGATTAAGATTCCAGAATTTAGACGTTTTGAATCAACACTTGTTATTGGTGTTAGTGGTAGTGGTAAAACAACAATGATATTTGAACCATTTATCGCACGTGATATTGAAAAGAAATACATGTTAAAAGAAGCTTCTAAAGAAATGGCTTACACTGCTCTACGTACTGGAATTGCTAAATTAAATTCACCATATTCTGATCAATATATAAATGATAACTTTAATTTAAATATGATTGCTCCTAACGATAACAAGGATAAATTATTTAAATCATTCTTTAAAAAGTTAATATACGCTAAAGATGGTAGCAATATCATATATAGAACTTTAGGATTAACATACATGGCACCTGATTATGAATCAATTAACAAAATGAAAAATGTTGCTGATAACTTTGGTATTAAATATGATGTAGTTGATCCAAATGATGGTAATTCTATAGGATTAAATCCATTTTCAATGGGAAATCCAATAAAAACAAGTATAGCAATTAGTAGTGTTTTACGAAGATTATATACTACTCAAGCAAATACAATAAACGCTGTAAGTACTGAATCTGCTTTCCAACAAAATATTGCAGCGCAAGCTTTTGAAAGCTTAACATTATTGCTTGCAGAAATGTATCCAAGATTACATGATGGTAGCATTCCTACACTAGAAGATTTATTAAGTTTAATAAGTAACTTTGATAAAATCGAAGAACTAAGTGAGCAAATGGCAGCTATTCCAGAACTTGCTGAAAAATATCATATTCAAATTGATTATTTCAAAGCAACATTTTATAAAACAGCAGCTGGTCGTGAAAATACAGCACGTAACTTACAATCAAGTACAGCTCAATTAGATAACTTATTAAGATATCCTGGAGTTAAAAACATATTATGTAATAGAACTCACAACTTAAACTTTGATAATGTATTAGCAAATGGCGGTGTCGTATTCTGCTGTACACGTAGAGGTGATTTAGGAGCTGGTATTCACCAAGCATTTGGTCTATTCTTCTTACTATTAATGCAACATAGTGTATTATCTAGACCTGGCACAGAAGATCAAAGAATTCCTCACTTCTTATACATTGATGAATTCCCACCATTTATCTGTAAAGCAACTGCTGATATATTTACTATTTATAGAAAATATAGAGTTGGTACAACAATTAGTGCACAAAACTTATCACAATTTGGTACAGAAATGAATGTAATAAATAACTATAAACAAACAATACTTGCAAACTGCACTACTGAAATAGTATTTGGTAACAACACTCCAGAAGATAATGAATGGTGGAATAAAGAATTCGGTCAACATCGTGAATGGTTAATGAACTATAATTACCACACTGATAAAGGCGAATATGACGCTAACTATACAGGTATTAAATGGGGTTGGAAAGATAACGTTCACCAAAATAAATTACAAACTCTTGCATTCAAAAACATCGCTTATAAAACACGTAATGTAAATGGTAAAATAATCGTTGGTACTGCTGGAGTTGACTTCTTAGATAACAAATATAAAGAACCACACAAGATTAAGACATATAGCTTTACAAGATTCCAAAGTGGTATTCAACAAAAAATGACTAAGGATGAGGAAAAGAAAAAATTCGATATTAAACATATTGATTTCAATCCTAGAAAAGAAAATCCAAATGACATGGACCCTATCCAAATGAATGAAGATGGCCGTGCATTTAGCTTCGAAAACACTGAAGATGGAATTCTTAATTTACAACACAACCCAGAATTTAAAAACAATCCAAACAATAACAATAATAACAACAACAATAATAATGGTCAAAAATAAAATAATAATAAAAAACAAAGTCTGCAAATCAGACTTTGTTTTTTTATATTTACTATCCTAATATTTTAAATTTAGCACCAATTGCTTTATATTTACCCTCTTCATCTTTATCGAATTCAACTAATGTTTCATCAAGAGTTGGTAAATTTTGTTTTAAATCTGTTGTGAAATATAATTTCATTCCTGGTATTTCTAAGTTGTTTGTTACTATTTCTTTAAATGTTTCTACCATGTGTTTATCATCTTCACATACAATTATTAATTGTGGCTTAATTGCAAATTCACTATCACCTGGTACAAAGTTTTGATAAAAGTCTTTATAGTAGTTCATTCTTGTAATTAAGTGTTCTACCCAATCTTCTTCACGACGAACTGCTTCAAAAACTAAGTCTATTGCTTTACCTTCTTTTTCAATTGTGATTAACCCATGTGCTTTAAATGTTTTAGCAAGTGATTTAGCTTTAATTTGTGGTTTTACAACGAAACGTTTATAGTTTGTTGCTTTACGTAAATATGCTATTATTACTTGATTTCCAGCTAAACGTTTTTTAATTAAACTTGCTGGTTTTGTATTATCTGTAGGTTGCCATGTACATGGAATTTCGCGGCTTTTAAGTAAGTATTTACCCATTTTTTCTAAGCAATATACTCTATATGCGCCTTTTCCATCTTCTGATCTAAAATAATATCTTGTTAAAATTTTTGATTTAACTAATTGATCTAATTTATTTGTTAACTTTAATTGAGATTTAATCTCAACACCTTTAGCTTGTAATATTAAATAAATCTGTCTACTTGTAATAAACTCAAATTCATTAACAATATTTAAAATATCGAAATGAACTTTTGTAATTGTTCCCATATTGATTTTATGAATGATTTGATTGATACTAACATATCCGTCTTTACCATCAAATGCTTTTATTTCACCTTCGCGCATAGCAAATGGTGAAACGGTAGTCTTGATTTCCTTGTCCTCTACCATTGAATTCCTCCTTTTTAGCACATTCGTGCTTTTAAAAATCTTAAAAATTTTTTATAAATATTTTTATTATTATAAACATAATTAAAAAAATTTTCAATATAAAAATAAAAATTGCAGACCAGTCTTTTAAAAAAAACGATAGGTGAATACAGCGGAATCTACAAAGGGGTTCCCAGCGGTCCTGAACCTATAAGCTTTTTTTAAAAGAGCTGTGTCGAAGTATTTTTATTTTTATAATATTATTAGTTTTATCTTCTTACGATCATTAATTATTTTTTTAATGAATACTTTAACTTTTTCGCCATAATTATATCCTTCTTTATATTCTGCTAATCCTACTAAATTAGGCTTAAGTTCAATAAATATTCCGTTTTTATATTTATCAGATTCTTTAATAATACCATCAACAACTTGCTTTTCATGAAAATCTTTTACATTTTCATCCCAGTCACCAAGTAACTCTTTATAAGATAAAATCAATTTCCCTGACTCTGCATCAACTTCTTTAATAACAACGTCAATCTTTTGCCCTACTTGAAATCTCTCTTCTGGAGTTTTAATACGTGAAACTGAAATATCTTCTATATGTAAAAGCCCAACTACACCTCCACCTATCTCTACAAAAGCACCAAATTTACGAATATTTTTAACAATTCCCTTAACCTTCATTCCAGGTTTAAAATCACGTTTAATCCAATCTACTGCATCTAATTGAACTTCTTTACGAGATAAAGTTATATTATTATCTTCTATATTCTTTACTTTAAATTGAACAAAATTATTAATTTTATACTTACATATTTGAGATTTTACTTGTCCATTCTCATCACAATTTAAAGCATCTACTTCATTATAAGGAATAACTGCATTATATCCTTTTAATAAATCGACATGCAAATTATTGTCATCATCACAACTCGTAACTAAGCCCTCAAGAATTGTTCCATTCGTTAGAGCATTTTCAACATCCTTACAAGTATAATTTACTTGTGCATTATCCCACCCTTCAGGGATAAACTTTTGATTTTCCATTTTAACTTCCTCTTTTGTAATTTAATAATTTTATCTTTAGTAAATACTTTTAGTATAATATTTTATTATTAAAATATTGTCTTTATAATTGTTTTATCTCTGCATCAGTTAAATATCGCCAATTACCTAATTTTAAATCTTTGACAGAAATATTTCCTATTTTTGCTCTATGCAATGCTATAACTTTATATCCTATGCTGTTACACATTTTGCGCACTTGTCTATTTTTTCCTTCATGAATTGTTATTTCTAATCTTGATTGATTTTTTTCTAAATCTGTTTTTATTATTTTAACTTTAGCAGGTTTTGTTTTATAAGGCTTTCCATTATCTTCTATTTCAACACCTTGATTTAACTTTTGAACCTTATCATCAGTTATTATTCCAATTAAAGTAACTGTATATGTTTTATCTATTTCATGACTTGGATGTGTTATTCTATTTACAAATTCACCATCATTACTTAATATTAAAGCTCCACTTGTATACATATCAAGTCTTCCAACTGGTACAACACGCTCTTTTACTTTAACTAAGTCCATTACTGTGTCTCGATTAAATTGATCTTTACTTGTTGTAACATAGCCTATCGGCTTATTTAAAAGAATATATACTTTAGTATTTTTAAGCTCTATTCTTTTACCATTAAATACAACTTCATCTTTTTCAGGATCAATTTTTGTACCTAATTCAGAAACTTGTTTTCCATTAACAAATATCTTACCTTGTTCAATTAATTCTTCGCATTTTCTTCTACTTGCAACACCTGCATTTGCAAGAAATTTTTGTAATCTTTCCAAGATAACTCCTTAAATACATTTACTATTACGAAGTATTTGTATTACTTCTTCAAAATATTCTGGAAGTGGCGCTTCTAAATGCATATCATCTCCTGTTATAGGATGCTTAAAATCTAGCTTTTGACTATGAAGCATTTGTCCTACCACATTAAATGGATTTTTTCCATTAGAATAAATATAGTCACCAACTAATGGAAAACCGATTTGTGCCATATGAACTCTTATTTGATGAGTTCTTCCAGTTTCTATTTGAACTTCTATTAAAGTATAATCTCCAAAACGTTCTAAAACTTTAAAATAAGTAACTGCATTTTTTCCTTTTTTATCAACTGCCATTTTTACACGGTCTGTTTTACTACGAGAAATTGGCATATCTATTTTAGCTTCGTTTTCTTTAATATTTCCTCTTACTAAAGCTATATATGTTTTTTTAACTTCATGATTTTTAATTTGTTCACTCATACTTATATGAGCTCTATCATTTTTTGCTACAATTAAAAGGCCTGATGTATCTTTATCTATACGATGTACAATACCTGGCCTTATTTCTCCACCTATGCCAGATAAACTATCCCTGCAATGAGCAAGAACTGCATTAACCAAAGTATTATCGGGATTACCATTACCAGGATGAACTACCATGCCTTTAGCTTTATTTACTACTAAAATATCATTGTCTTCATAAACAATATTTAAAGGTAAATCTTGAGCCTCTACAGTAGCTTCTTTTACTTCAGGTTCTTCTATTTCGACATTATCATTTGGCTTAACCTTATAACTTGGTTTTTGATATCTACCATTTACCTTAACATAAGTATCTTCAATTAATCTTTGAACCTGTTCACGAGAAAACTTATCTTGATTTTCAGCTATATATTTATCTAGCCTAATCCCCTCATTTTCAACGTTTACATTTAACTTTATCATTTGTTACCTCTAATTATCCCAATGGGATTTAGTTATATCTTTTTTAGTATGTATCATAAAATAGTACTTTGGAAGAACTGCCATACGCTTTATTCTTGATGGTTGTAATATTAATCTCCATAACCATTCTATACCTAATTTTTGAATTAACTTTGGAGCACGTTTTATATTTCCTGCCTCGTAATCAAAAGTTCCACCTTGGCCTGTCGCTACATCCACTTTTAATTCACTTTTATGTTTATAAATCCATTTTTCTTGGCGTGGATGACCTGTCGCTACAAATAAAATATTAGGTTGCAACTCATTTATTTGATTAATAACATCTTGCTCACTATCTTTAGTAAAATAGCCTTCATGATATCCAACTATTTTTATCTTAGGAAATAATCTTTCCACATTTTCTTTAGCTAGTCGTGGAATTTCATCTTTTCCTCCTAATAAATATATTGTATATCCTTCTTTTTCTGCCATTTTACAAACTGCTCTAAAATATGCTTGTCCTGGAACTCTACCTTTAAAAGGTTTACCTTGAACTTTACCGCCCATTTCAACTCCAACACTATCAGGAGTTGCAAGTTCTGCTGTTTTTAAAACATCATAAAACTCTTTATCTTTTTGAGCAGTCATAATAAACTCTACATTAGGTGCTACAATTAATTTACAAGATTTATTACTTTGTTTAATTAACTCTTTTGTGCGTTCTGCAGATTCCTCTTCAGTGACATTATCTATATCAACGCCAAAAATTGTTATAATATCTCGCATCAACATCCCCCATAAGAATTATTTCTTATTATTCTTTTTTGCTTTAGACTTAGTTGCATTTTTAATCTTTGAGTCATTATCTATCTTTGAACTTTTACCAGTAGCAAGCTCTTCATCTTGTTCTTCATATACTTTACGAAGTTTAAGATCATGCATACTGCTATACATTATAAGTGTTCCTATCCAAATAACCCATCCTAATATCATGAAAATTGAAGCAATATTGGTATTAAGAACTCCCCATAATTTAACATAATTAACTAATTGTCCAGAGAATACTATATCTATCAAATTAGATACAGTACCTCCTACAACCATTCCAATTGCTAAAATTACGCTATATTCTGCTTTATCTAATTGATGATATAAAAAATTATAAATCATTACAAATAACAAAACTGCTCCAGCAATAAACACATTATAACTTGATGGACTTGCCTCTTCTACTTTTATTTGAATAAAACTATTTTCAATATTAATAAAATTTGGAGCAAACCTAATTGCCATTCTTGAAAGAGCCAAAAATATAACAATAAATATTATTAAATATTCTATTTTTTTAATGTTATTAGTAATGCTTTTTTTATTCAAGGTTGTTCTCGTCATACCTAATATTTCCCTCTTTTATCTCACCTTTTAAATAAACTGTTTCCATTTTTGTCTTTTCGCCTTTGGCTAATGTTGGAATCTGTTTTTCTATATCACGTTCTTGATCTATTTTTGCATATATTCTAAAACTATCATCTTCATAAATTCTTCTATAACGAGAATCATTTTCTAATGCTAAACATAATCTACTATTGCTATAACTAATAATATGTGTTACACCATATTCCTTTAATTTAGAATCATAATCAACTGAATAACCTGCTATATTTAAAGAGTCTGAGAAAATATCTTTACCACCAGCAGGGCTATCATAACCAGAATTAAATTGAGGAGTATATAAATCGCAACGACTATCTATAAATACTGGAATATTGCGATATAACATATATGCACCAAAATTATACTCATTAAAGAATTTAGTATATGTTAAATCTAAATTCTTTTCTATCCAATCACAAGCATCTACTGGATATGAGCTATAATTAATATATTTTTCTCTATGAATAGGTCCATATAACTTCATACTAGTATGTGCAACAATTGTTACTAGTATTAATATACCAATTGGCATTGTAAAAAATTTATATATTTTTTGAGTAGTATCTTTAGCATATTTTTCCATAAAACCAGCTATTAATTTAGCTAATACAAATGCTCCAAATATAGCAAACATACTAACTTGACGTCTCATTTTAAATGATAAATAGCCAAGACCTGCAATCATAAAGAAATCACTTAATTTAATCTTAGTATCTGTCAAAATTAAAACTAATAAGAATACTACTATAGTAATTGAAAACTCTCTATTATTGATTAACTCTAAAGGTAAGTGCTCATTAATTTGTGTTGTTGTATTACCTTGCATTGTTTTTTGAACATAAGTATATGCACCAGTTCCTGCTGGATTTAAGAATCCAGTAAGCATTGCTATTGCCATAATTGCTATTAAAATTAAAACAACATGATTTTTAGTAATTTTAATTTTGTATGGTTTTTCTCTTAGTTTAACACGTCTTACTTTGCAGTCTTCAATTTGTTTTTTAACCTTTTCCTGCATCTTTTTATTTTTTTCTAGCTTTGATTCTTTATTAATAAACAAAGATAGAAACTTTAAAAATACAAGCATTAAACGTTTATCTAAGTCCCAATCTGCAACAACTGCTACAATATATTCTCCTATATATGGTAAGAATAGTACAAAATAAAATGGGAAAACTGCACAATGCAAATTAGTTATCAATATTGGAATTAATACCAATAGCACTCCACATAAAGCTCTAATCCTATTGTCTTGCTTTGGCTCCAGGAATTTTTCAATAAGAAATACCGTCCAAGCAAACAAAATAAAAGTTACTAATTGTGCACGAGCTGCTATAAATGGTCTAACTACATACATGGCCCCCATTGTAACTATAAAAGCGGCAAATGTATTTTTAGATAATTTACTAGAAATATAGAAAATACTTAAGCCCAAAATTATTGAAAGTGCCACTGTTGAATAATAAATTGCATCCCATCCACCTATATTATAGATAGAATACATTAAAAAATCGTATAACCAATGTGGATATGTATATGGCAAATCATGCCAAGAAAAATAATCTTTGGTTAAATCAGAAATTCCATTATTACTAATCCATTCACCTATTTTTATAGTATAAAAAGTGTCATTTTGAAGTGTTTTAGGTGTCATTGAAAATGCAAAAACTGCTACACTAATTATTGCTAAAACTGTAAATATAATCTTGCGAGCCTTAGGGCTAATTATTACTTCACGTTTTTTCTTTTGTTTTGTCTCTGTTTTAGTTTCTTTTTCTAATTCCATTTTGTCCTCATTCATTTTTATTTGATTTCCGTAAGATTTTACGCATATATTCAGTGTAATTATATCAAATGAAAAAACTAATATCAATATTATTAAACAATAAATTTAAGGTTTTTTAGGCAAAAAGAAAAAGCCTATATACCAGCCTTTTGCTAGCATATAAGCCTTTATATATAACTTACAAAAATTTATATTTTAATTACTCATTTACTTCTTGATTTTCATCTTTGTTTTCATCATCTTGTTCTACAATTTCCATACTGCTTACGCTTACTTCATATGCAACTCTTGTTTGAGTAGAACCATCTTCTTGTTTCTTTTCATATCTTCTTGATTGAATACGTCCTGTTATTTTAACTTCTGTTCCTACTTCAACATTTTGACAGAATCTTGCATTACGTCCCCATGCTATACATGGAATATAATCTGATTTATTATAAGCTCTATTTACTGCTAATAATATATCTGCAATTTCTCTTCCAAAAGGTGTTTGTCTGTAAATTGGTTTTTTACATAAATAACCAATTAAAACTATTTCGTTAGTTGCTTTAGGATCTTGCTCTTCTGTTTCATCTTTAACTTCTACAACATCTTTTGCAAATACTGTTAAGATTAATCTGTTCTTTTCGTTTTCATAATTGTTGTATGATCTGAATTGACCATCAATTGCAAGTTTTGTGCCTATCTCTAGATTAACTTCTGGTAATAATCTCTCTGAAATTGTAATTGGAATAATGTCAGAATTTTCACTAAGACGAACTACTTCAAGATCGAAGCTATAGAACTTTTCTCCATATGTCTCATGACTATATGTTTTATCACTTGTAACTTTTCCAATCAAAGATAAATGATTGTTTTCTGAATACAAAATACTCACTATAAAATTCCTCCTAAATTTATCGGATGTTTTTCTCAAATTGCTATCTACTGTTATTTAATAATACTTTTGTGTCTTAAAAATCTCACATAAACAACTATATTATAGCATACTTTTCATAATTTGTCTACATAATTTTGTAATATTTTTGTAATAAATTAAAAAATCACCCAATTTTAGGGTGATTTTTTATCGTATATATAATAAATATTATGTTAATTATTCTGTAAAACAGCTTCTTTATACTGTCTTCCGCGATCTTCAAAGTTCTTGAAATAGCCATAACTACTAGCTGCTGAACTTAATAAACATATACTATTGCTTGAAGTTACTTCTTTAGCTTTAATAACTGCTTCATTTATTGTTTCTACTTTAATTACTTTTTCAATTAAACATGTTCTAATACTCATCTGGTCATCATGAACATAAAGTATATTATCACTTTCAGAAGTATTTTTTAAATTCTCTTTTAGAAAATCATATATAAATTCTCCAGTTTTTGGCATGCAAATTATATTCTTAACTTTGCATTTTAATAAAAATTTATATAAATCTTCTAAATTTACTCCTCTATCTTTACCACCAACAATTAAAGTATTTACTGGTTTTAACTTTTCTAGAGCAGTTACTGCATTTATTGTAGCAGCTGGAATTGTACTAATTGAATCATTATAAAAATCTACACCATTAATATTTGCAACAAATTCCATTCTATGCTCTAATGGCTTAAATTCTGCTAATGTTTCTAAAAATTTCTCTATATCTAAATTTAAAATTTTAACTACACAAATAACAAATAAAATATCATTTAAATTGTGATCTCCAAGTATATTTCTTTTAATATCACTTGAACATACAACACTTCCATTATATATAATTTCATTATTTTTAATAGCTATATAATTTTCGTATTTACCATCTTGAATATTTTGATCTAACTCATGAATGTCAGCATTATCAAGGTTTTCTTCATTATCCAAATTATTTAAAACTGCATATTTATGGCTATTAAATTGAATATCAAAATCTTGTAAATGCTCTTTTTCAAAAGCAATCATGTTTTGATTAATAGCATTATAAATATAATAATCATCTTGTTTTTGATATTTTACTATATTATATTTTGCAGCTTCATAATGAGCAAAACTCTTATAGTGGTCTAAATGTTCTTCAAATAAATTAAGCATTATAGCAATATTTGGAGATGTATGAACATATTCTAAAGCATGTGATGAAAGTTCTAATACACAAATTGTATTTTCATTCATTTGCTCAAAATAATTAAAATATGGCTCTCCAATATTTCCTAATAAAAGAGCATCTTTCCCTTGATTTATAAGAGTTTTATAAATTAAAGTACTAGTTGTACTTTTACCTTTTGTACCTGTAATACCAATTGTAAATACAGGAATAAATTCTAAAAATAATTGAAGCTGTGAATAGATTTTATTCTTAAAACTATCAATATCATAATCTTTTAAGCTAACACCTGGTGCCTTAATTACTAAATCATATTTATCAATATTATCAAAATAATTGGTTCCTAATACAACTTCAACATAAATATCTTCAGTTAATTCAGGATTTTGTTCTAATAATTCCATATTACTATCTACAATAGTAACAAGTATTTCAGGAAAATGTTCGCGCAAAAATTTATAGGTTGACTTTCCTTCTCGACCATATCCTAAAATCATTATTTGTTTATTTTGCAAAAATTCTAATAATTTAGTTAACATTTCTTTTCCTTATTTTATATCAAGAGCTTTCTTTAAAATTTCCTCATATTTAAGTGGTACGTGATGTTTAGTATTATAATATTTTTCAAAATTTCCATCATATAAATCATAATTATCTTTATATAATTTTAATAAATAAGGTAATTCTTCTTTACGTGATTCATATTGCTTAATTGTTTGGCTTACTGCATATTTGACTTCTTCAAATGTACCGACACATTCGAAAGGTTTAACTTCTTTAAATCCACAAAGTTCTAAAAATGTTTCTTCTAATGATTTTTTACTAAATAATTCTTCTCCAAATATATCTACTAATTCATCTTTTGAAATAAAAGGACTTAAAATAGTATATACAAATAAGCATTTTGGGCATTCACAACACCAAATCCATGGGGTTTTTTTACTACCTACATTACAGCTTTTAAATACTTTATAAAAATCTTTATTCATGCTAAATAGTTTAGCTATTTGAAGCTCACAAATTGGCCTTAATAAACTAAAATAATTAACATCTGCTGCCATATATTTTTTAGCAAAAATTCTAAAATCTGTTTCAAATTCATATGTTTTAGAATATTGATGATTAATATTTTGGCCCTCTACATTACTTTGATTTGCACTATCTTCATTACTTAAAACTATTGAATGTTTATTTAATAAAAATGCTGTTAAATATGTAATAAAAGCAACTATTGCAGAAAATGGTGTATGACCATTTAAAAAGCCTTTATTATTTAATTCTATTAACTCTGGATCTATTGTTCTAGTAACTTCTATTACCTTAGAATTATCATATCCTGCAGTCTCACAACATGCATTAGAAACGTCATTACTTCCTATTCTAAAGCATAAAATATCATTTTTAAATTCTTTTAACAAATTAAGTGTTACAACACTATCTTTTCCACCACCTACTGGAACAATAATACCTTTTGTATCTGGTCTTATATCCTCAATATTAATAGGCATTCCATAGCAAACAAAATCAACAAATTCTCTTTGTTCTACTTCTATTTGATTACGATATCTAAATTCACCAAGACCTAAATAGAATAACTTTTTAAACCATACTTTTTGGTCGTTTGATATTTTTCCACAATTTATAACAAAACGTGGAGAACAAGTTGCTTTAAAATAGCTTATAGCCTCTACTATGCCTAAATAAAAAACTATTGCTCTTGTACGATTTGAATTGATATTGTTCCATTTAAAATTCTTTTTAGCAATTTTAATAACTGGTTTAAACTCAGCTAAACCCGGAATATCAAAATAATATTTAATTACAATATTTTCTCCTTCATCTTTAATTGAGTAACTATTATACTCAAACTCAGGATACTTTTCACGTAAATCGTTAAAGAAACTCATTATTTCCCCTTTTTATCTATCTTTGGACAATTCTCATCTGGTATATAATATTTTGTTCCTAACATCTCATCAGGAAGATATTGTTGTTCTACCCAATGTCCTGGAAAATCATGTGGATATTTATAATCTTTTCCATATCCAAACTCTTTCATCCCCTCTGCCGGTGCATTACGAATATGCATTGGAATACTTCCTGTATTTTTATTTGCTGCATCTTCTAGAGCTCTATCTATTGCTAAATAACTTGCATTTGATTTTTTGCTTGTAGCAACATATACAGCTGCCTCTGCTAAAATAATTCTTGCTTCTGGCATACCAACCATACTTACTGCTTGCATTGCACTATTTGCTACAACAAGCGCATTAGGATTTGCCATACCAACATCTTCAGAAGAACAGATAACTATTCTTCTTGCTAAAAACATTGGGTCTTCTCCAGCATTTAATGCTCTTGCTAAATAGAATACTGCTGCATCAGGATCACTTCCACGCATTGATTTTATAAATGCACTTATATTATCATAATGGCTATCTCCTGATTTATCAAACATAGCTTTCTTTTTGTTCATACTTTGGCTTGCTATTTCATCAGTAATTTCAATATAGCCATCTTTACCCATTTTAGTTGTAAGTACTGCTACTTCTAAACCATTTAAAGCAGTTCTTACATCACCATTACTAAATTCTGCGATTTTATCTATTGTACTGTCATCTATTTTAATTTTGTATGTGCCTAATCCTTCTGGATTTGATAAAGCATTTTTAACTATTTGAACAATATTATCTTTTGTCAAAGGCTCTAATCTAATAACCATTGAACGTGAAATAAGAGCCTTATTTACCTCAAAATAAGGATTCTCGGTAGTAGCTCCTATCAAAATAACTGTACCATCCTCAACAAATGGTAAAAGTGCATCTTGTTGTAATTTATTAAACCTATGAATCTCATCAATAAACATTATTGTTTTACCACTTGGATTCATAAGTAAATTATCACTTTCACTTATTGCAGCTTTAATATCTGCAACACCACTTGTTACAGCATTTAATTTAACAAATTTGTATTTTGTAGTTTCACTTATAACCTTTGCTATACTTGTTTTTCCACAACCTGGTGGTCCCCACAAAATAATACTTGATAATCTATCTGCTGCAATGGTTCTATATAATAATTTATCTTTTCCTAAAACTTGTTCTTGACCAACAAAATCTTCTAATCTTTTTGGTCTTACTCTAAAGGCTAATGGTTTATCTAAATCCATATAAACATCCCTAACTCAAAAGACTCAAAGTCTTTCTTATTATTTCTTCAACAGAAACTCCTTCTGTTGAAACATGATTTATTGCATTATCAATTTCTTTCTTAGTATAACCTAATATTTGTAAAGCAGCTGCAGCTTCTTGAGCATTCTCTGAAATAGGTGCTGTTGTGATTTGCTCTTTAGGAAGTTCTGCTCCTTCTGCCTCTTCTGTTTTAATTTTATCTTTTAATTCTAGTATCATACGTTCTGCAGTTTTTTTACCTACACCTGGAATTTTACTTAATACAGCTACATTACTCGTAATTATAGCTAAAGCAAACTTACTTGGCTCGATATTTGAAAGTGTTACTATAGCTGATTTTGCCCCTATTCCACTAACTGAAATAAGTAGCTCAAACATACGCTTTTCTTCACGTGATAAAAAGCCATATAAACATACTATATTATCTCTTCCATTTGGATTTACATTAAGATAAGTATATAACTTAACTATATCTCCCACATTTCCTATTTTTTCTAATGCATTATTAGAAATAAATATTTGATATCCAACACCTTGGACATCTATAACTGCATAGTTTGTACCTTTTTCGGCTAATTCGCCTTTAATATATGAATACATTTTTTACCTCAGATTAATATGTTCCAACTTCAATAGAATCAATAATTACATCTTCTACTGGAATTGATTTTTCGCCACGACTTGAAGCAACAACTTCTACATCGCAAATTGCGTCTACAACATTCATTCCTTCAAACACTTGACCGAAAACTGTATATTGCATATATAAACTTAAGTATCCACCATGATCTCTATATTGATTTAATAATCCTACTGGATAACTTGATTTTAAATAATTATACATACTTTCATTAAAGTTAGCTTGTGTAATAAAGAATTGTGATCCAATACTATTTGGCAAGCTGCTCATAGCCATACATAAGCTTCCTCTATAAGGAACTAATGAATAGTCAAGTTCTGGTCCAAAGCCTTGTCCCCAAATGCTTTCTCCGCCTGTTCCATCACCTTTAGGATCTCCACCTTGAATCATAAAATCTTTCATAACTCTATGAAATGTAAGTCCATCATAATAGCCATTTTTAGCATGCGTTACAAAGTTCTCAACTGCTTTTGGCGCTACTTCTGGGAAAAATTTTACTTTAAAATCTCCAAAATTTCTTACATGAAATGTTGCAATTTGTTCACCTTTTTCTGGCATTGCAAATTGCTTTTCTGCATTTGCTGCAAAATCAACATCACTCATTTTTGTTTCCTCACTTTTTGTTGAATTTGTTGTAGTATTTGTTGTTTTTGTAGTTGTAGTTGCTGTTGAAACTATTTCTTTTGATGAATTATTTTTAGCAAGTAAAACTATTCCAACTATTAATCCAATAACTACTACTATTCCTATAACTATAAATAAAACTTTTTTTGCTGTATCTGACATT